>ERZ773265.589-NODE-589-length-21777-cov-12.413544_pt1 | contig 21777 bp, 18 predicted proteins | sample MGYA00580512_ERZ773265 | MGnify/ENA primary metagenome ERZ773265 (study PRJEB29015, sample SAMEA2738169) | human oral metagenome | biome: human oral; feature: human-associated habitat; material: saliva | place: China | collected 2183 ... | reverse complement strand
TTCCCCCAGCGGCGTGGAACCGGCCGCTCGGTGAGCTCTCCGCGGGAAACCAACGGAGGGCTCAGCTGGCGTTCGCGGCGCGGGCCGACGCTCAGATCCTCGTGATCGACGAGCCCACAAACTACCTGGACCTGAACGCCCTGGAGTCCCTCGAAGAGGCAATGCGCGAGTGGGAGGGAACCCTGGTTATCTCAACGCACGACGAGTGGCTGATCACCCGCTGGTGGGGCAGAATCCATCAACTCGGCGGGACGTGAGGGAAGCAAGGACCCCCACATCGAACAGTCCCACATCACACGGAGGCAACGCCCCTGCGCGTCACTCACTGACTGGGAACACAGTAACAGGATATGTACAATGTTCTGTACATACGTGACGAAGTGAGGAGCCTCCATGAAGACCATGACCTACAGCGAGTCGCGCGCACGCTATGCCGAGGTCCTCGATCAGGTCGTCAACGACCGCGAGGAAATCATCATCACCCGCCAGGGGCACGAGAGCGCCGTCATCATGGCGCTTGACGAGTACGAGTCCCTCATGGAAACCGTCTACCTCATGCAGTCCCCCGCGAACGCCCGCCACCTGCGTGAATCGATCGCCCGCCACCGCGCTGGTGAGGGTGTCGTCCACGACCTCGTTGACTTAGACGAAAACTGACCATGCACATCACGTGGGACGAGGAAGCCTGGGACGACTATGTCTGGTGGCAGTTTGAGGATCGCAAGACCCTCAAGCGCATCAACGCACTTATCAAAGACATCCAGCGCAACAGAAACGAGGGTATTGGCAAACCTGAACCCCTCCGCTACGAGTTTTCCGGGTATTGGTCGCGCAGGATCGACTCGCGTCACCGCCTGATCTACCAGATCAGCGACGACGGTAAAACTCTCTGGATTATCTCCTGCCGCTATCATTACGGCCAGTAGCGCCCACGGTTCTAGAGCAGCGCGCTACCCAGGCGGCAGATGTTATCGATGTAATGCTTGTACCAGGGAAGCGCTTCCCACTCGTTGATGGTGAGCAAATGAGATCTCGCAATGATGCGCTGATCGTTTTCCAGGAGAAGATCAACAAGATGCGAGTCTTGGGCCAGCAGCATGACTTCGTAGTTCAAGCCGAAGGAACGGTAATCCATATTGGATGATCCGATTGCTGCAAGTTCCCCATCAACCACGACGTACTTTGAGTGCAGCATATTGGGCAGAGCGTAGAGGTGAACCTTTACCCCGGCTTTCAAGAGAAAACCGTAGTAGCTGCGCTGCGCGTGCCCCACCAAGAACTGATCGAATTGCTCGGAGACATAGAGATGGACGTCAACCCCCGACATCGCCGCACTTGTCAATGCCGTCAGGAGTGGTTCATCCGGAATGAAGTACGGGCTGGCGATAGATACATGCGTATGCGCCTGCGAGATCATCGAAACGAACATCCGCAGGTTCGGCTCTGTCGGGTAAGCCGGCCCTGAGGGGATGATCTGCATTGGTTTGCCCGGGGTTGGATCTGCCTGGTCAAGGTTGAGATCGTCGGCAGTCAGCTCTTCGCCCGAGGCGTAGTACCAGTCCGCCGCGAACACTGCCTCCATCTGGCGAACAATTTCGCCACACACTTCAACCGAAGTGTCGTGGTATTCAATCCCCGCTTTTTGATAGGCGGGAGTGTCATAGTCCGCGGCCACCATATTGTGCGAACCGATGAAACCGAATTCACCGTCAATCAGCAGAAGTTTGCGGTGGTTCCGCAGGTCCGGCCGTCGAATTTCCCCCTTGAATAGATTGAAGGGAAGCATGATGTGCCATTGGATGCCGGATTCGTCCAAGACTTGGCAAAAGTCGCGCCAACCCGGAATTGTTCGCACCCCGTGATGATCCACCAGCAAACGGACGCTCACTCCGCGAGCGCAGGCACGAACCAGGGCTTTGTAGAGCGGATCAGTGGACTGATCCCATGAGGTTTGGAAGTACAGGACATTGACGTGGTGCTGCGCCCGATCAACCTCACGGGCCATTGCCTTGAAGGCCTCGTCGGTGTCATTGAGAAGTTGAACCACTTCTCCGCTGCTAACAGGGAAGGAAGTCTGCTTCCTATTGAGCTGCATTAACGAGGCCGTTCGCTCAGGCAGAGCGCTGCTGCCTTCGTCAATTTCTGCGGATCCTTCGGGGTTTCCGCCACTGTGAGCTTTGTGAGAAGCCGCGCCCAGAATGCCCTTCACCAATTGGTGTGCCTTCGGATCAGAGCGCAGAGACTTTCCCATTGCCCACCAAGATCCGAAGATCAGATAAAGCGGAACGCCAACAACTGGCCATAAGAAAATGAGCAGAAGCCACGCGGTGGACGTGGATGCGCGCCTCCGCTTCGGGACTACGCCCAATGCAATCAGTCGGATCACTAATTCAAATGTGCCGACAAGGAACCACACCCACAGGGGCGGCTGGTGGGTCAGAGGCGCGGGGAGGGGCATCGCAGTTACTCCTGATCCGATTCGACTCGAAGGAATCCCCACCGAATTAAGGTGCGCACCTGCGGGAAGAGTTCTTCCTGAAGCTGCGCAGAGTCACATTCCAGAAGGGCTGCAAGAGCCCCGCAGATCTGCCCCACGCTGAGTTCGCCATCCGATGCACCAACCAAGGCACTCAAAGCAGTGGTCGAGGCAACCGATTGTCCAAGTCCTCCCCCTTGGTGAAGAACCAAGGCGGAGGGATCTTGCGCTCCGGGCAGGTAATGTCGTTCTTCCGTCACATCGGAAGCAAAGTACAGGTGAAGGTCACTGAGATCATCGGGAAGCCGCAAGGATGCAAGTGCACGCTGCACATCTTCGCCGGACGGGGATTCTCCCCCTTCAAGCTCATCGCATTCGCACACGCCCGGGCGCGGCGTATCGAGCTTTCGCAGAGCGACCATGCCCATGCCAATTTCGACGACTCCTGCCTGAACGAAGTCATCAAGCCACTGGGCGTATTCGCGTTCGTAGTCTTCGCGCTGGTGCAATTGCTGGCCGGAGTCACGAAGCCACATTTCAACGTAGTGAGCGGGATCAAGCCTGTCGCGCTGCACGATCCATGCGTCAACGGGAAGGTCTTCGACCCACGAGCGCACAACATTTTCCCAGTCGTCAGGGTGCCCCAAGCATCCGGGAATCTCCCAATTCGCAAGGAGTTGCGTAACGCCGCCGGGCTTAAGGTAGTTCGGGCTTTCCCGGATCACCGTGCGCACCAGATGATCGCGGCTCATTCCACCATCGCGGTATTCCAGAACCCCCGACGTCCGCAGTGAGTCTGGGGTGATAACAAAGGGCGGGTTCGAAGCGATGAGATCGAATTCTTCGCCTTCGACCGGTTCAAAGAGGGATCCTTGACGAACATCCAATTCGACACCGTTAAGTGCGGCATTGAAGCGCGTGATCTCACACGCCCGCGCCGACAGATCTGTTGCAACAACGCGAGTAGCGTGTGTGGCCAAATACAAGGCCTGGATTCCGCATCCACACCCCAGGTCCAAAGCGGATTCGACGGAAGTACGAAGCGTCGCTTTCAAGAGAGAAGTCGTTGCCCCACCGATTCCCAGAACGTGATCTGGACGAATGGGTTCTCCCGTCACGTCTTCACCAAGGTCCGACAGGATCCACCAGTTCTTGAGGCCGCCTTGAAGCTGCGCCGCGTGAGGACGCAGGTCGTAATTTGCCTTAAAGAGTTGCTGACCCGAGGGCGAATCCACATCGAGTGCGGGAAAAATCAATCCCAAGTCGACCGCGCCACGCACCCCAAGAGTAGGCAGAGCCTGCGCAAGAACATCCCCACTTTCCGGGCAGCCCAAGACAAAGAATCGCGTCAACACCGCAGCTGGGGAATCTTTCCGCTGAAGTTCGCGAAGTGCCGGAACCCTTTGATTACGCATGAGCGCAGCGCGCGCCATCGGGCTGATCATGGTTTCCATCGCGTCGACACTCCACCCGGCACTACCCAGGTCTGCGGCCAAGCGGGCGATCAGTCCGGGTTCCAATCCCGGTGTCGGACTGGGAAGAGTGTCAATCAGTGATTCCGTCATAGCAATACTTTCTCACGCCTGACCTGCATCTGCGTCGACTTATTCATGCAAGTTCTCAGGCACATATTCCCACGAGCTTGCCCGCTGCGCAGGCCCTCCCGCTCACCCATTAGAATGCCTGTGTCCCCAAGGAAAAGGATGAGTGGATGTCTGGCGGACTGGTAGCACTTCTGGACGATATTGCGACCCTCGCAAAAGCCACGGCTTCATCTATTGATGACGTCGCATCAAGCGCGGTGAAGGTATCGGCCAAAGCGGTTGGCGTCGTCATCGACGACACCGCTGTCACTCCGCAGTACGTCTCCGGGCTTTCCCCCAAGCGCGAGCTGCCGATTATCGGGAAAATCGCCAAGGCCTCGTTAATCAACAAGCTAGTTGTTATTCTGCCGGTCGCGCTGCTGCTCACGTGGTTTGCGCCGCAGGTCCTGCCTTTCCTCCTCATCGCGGGCGGCGCTTACCTGTGTTTTGAGGGCGGCGAGAAGGTTCTCGAGGCCCTGCACTGGCTTCCCGAACACGAAGACTCAGCCGAAGATACGGCCCCTCAAAGCGCGGAAGACCTCGAAAAAAGCATCGTTTCTTCAGCCTCGCGCACCGACCTCATTCTTTCCTCGGAGATCATGCTGGTCTCCATGGACGGACTGAACTCCGAGTCCATGTCGATGCGGGTCGCGGTCTTGATCGCAGTCGCTTTCTTCATGACTTTCTTTGTCTACGGAATCGTTGCTGTCCTGGTGCGAATGGACGATTTCGGGCTTCGCTTAGCCAAGGGTGCGACACATCCGGACGATAATCGCCCCGGTCCCGCGGATAATATCGGCCGCGGGATTGTGCGCGTGATGCCCAAGGTTTTCAATGCAATCGGCGTTGTTGGAACGGTTGCGATGCTGTGGGTGGGCGGCCACCTAGTCATCGAAAACCTCGCAAAGGTGGGCGTCGAAGTCTTCCACAACGTGGTGTCGACGATCGAACATGCGCTCACTTCAGGCGGAGGTTTCCTTGGCTGGCTTGTTGAGACCGCATGCGCCGCAGTGTTCGGCATTGTGCTCGGCTCGCTGATCACCGGAGTTGTCGTTGGGGTTTCCCATCTTTTCCGCCGAGGCCGAGGCCACTAAGCCTCTCCCCTCTCCCCTTACGTGGCGTGTTGAGCGCTGAGTGAACTCGCCCACCTATGCACTCACACATAGGGACTTAAGTACTAGGCTTGGGGTATCAACCCCTAAGTGTAAGGAGAGCCCGATGAGCGTTTACACCCTTCCCGAACTTCCCTACGATTACGCGGCACTGGAGCCCTACATCTCTGCAAAGATCATGGAGCTGCACCACGACAAGCACCACGCCAACTACGTGGCCGGCGCAAACACTGCACTGGAGAAGCTGGAAGCAGCCCGCGAAGCCGGTGACTTTGCCGCAATCAACCTGTGGGAAAAGAACCTGGCCTTCAACCTGGGTGGCCACACCAACCACTCGATCTTCTGGACGAACATGACCGGTGACGGCGCTTCTCGTCCCGAAGGCAATCTGGCCGACGCCATCAACGAGTTCTTCGGTTCCTTTGAGAAGTTCCAGGCACAGTTCGCTGCTGCAGCCCTCGGCCTGCAGGGCTCCGGTTGGGCCGTCCTCGCATGGGACACCCTGGGCAAGCGCCTCGTGACCTACCAGCTGACCGATCAGCAGGGCAACATCCCCGTTGCAACCGTTCCGCTGCTCATGCTGGATATGTGGGAGCACGCTTTCTACCTGGATTACCTCAACGTCAAGGCCGACTACGTCAAGGCCTGGTGGAACGTTGTGAACTGGGAGAACGTCGCACAGCGTTTCGCAGCAGCCCTGTGATCGCTGCTCGTTTGTTTTATAGCTTGTGGCCCCCACCTTTTGGCGGGGGCCACAAGCTTATCCACGGGCGCTATCTACAACCTATAGGCAGGCGTTATCCAAGACGCCTTTGGAGTTCTTGGTACTGGGCAAGCTTTTGCTGAACATCAGCGATGTAGCTGATCAGCATGACTTCATCGACGCGGTGATTTCGCGCAAAGTTTGCAATCGTCTGAGCAACCTGGTCGTAGGTGCCGATGATGATCGAACGATCGCGCTGTGCCCATCGCAGTGCGTCTTCTCGGTCTTCGGCGCTCATTTGTTCTGGTCGCTGGAATCGCACTGGCCGTCCCAGTCGCAAACACATACGGAAGCTCAATGCGGGAAGGGCCTGTTCCAGCGCTTCCGCTTCAGTTTCTGCAGCACTCACCGCGAGCGCGGAAAGCGTCTGTCCCTGACCTTCACCCAGATTTTCGGGCAGGTGCGCGCGATAGTGATCCATAACTTCTGGCTGCTGCTGACCGCTAAAGAACTGTGCATAGGCATAGTTCATGTTTCGAGTCCCCGCCCACGCCGCGCTCTGGCCTGAAGAACCCAGCAACCACACTTCGGGAAGCTCATCGGGGCGCGGGTAGACACCAACTGAGGCGTAGGAATGTCCCTCGGGCAGAGTTCCTCGCATGAAAGCCAGAGTTTCATCGATCAGAGCATTGATCGACCCCGGATCAATCGTTGCTCCCTGATTGAGCGCGCGGGCGGAGATCATGTCACCGCCGGGGGCACGCCCCAATCCCATGTCGACGCGTCCGGGGAACAAGGTGGCAAGAGTGAAGAACTTTTCCGCCATCTGCAAGCTACCCTGGTGCATGGCCATCACACCACCCGAACCAATGCGGATGCGCGAGGTCCGGTCCAGAAGGTGGGTCATCACCAGCTCAGGGGCAGAGGACATAAATACCGGTGTGTTGTGGTGCTCTGCGATCCAGAAGCGATGGAAATCCATCTCTTCTAGTCCGCGAGCCAAGGACACCATGTCTTCGAGTGCCTGATGCGGAGTGAATCCGTCAAAAAGCGGAACCTGTTCCAGTGCTGAGAGGCGCATTGTTACCCTTCCGTTTCACAAAATATCCGCTATATAAACACGGTTTTTCTTGAGGATATTCCGCTAGGAAGGAGCACGCTGAACTCAGCGGAAAGCAGCACCCCGCCTCGGCGGAATCGCGGGCATACCCAAACCGACCACGCGGCGTCCCTCACCGTCAGAGGAACCACCACCGGAGCCGCATCCGCAACCACCGCAGGAGGCACCATCAACGGCCTCGCCACCCAGGTCTTCGGAATCGAAATCAATCCCGACCAGCTGCAGCACGCCATCGTCTTCACCATCGCGCTCGGCGGCATTGTGCTGTTGCACAGCGGTTGCCAGCATCAGCTTGATTCGGTTGAGCTGATTGACTTCCGAGGCGCCCGGATCGTAGTCGACCGCAACAATGTTGGCTTGCGGGTAGCGGTTACGCAGTGCGCGGAACATGCCCTTTCCAACGATGTGGTTGGGCAGGCATGCGAAGGGCTGTGCACAGATGATGTTCGGGCATCCGTGTTCGATCATGTCGACCATCTCAGCCGTCAGGTACCAGCCTTCACCGGCCTGGTTCCCAAGGCGTGCGATGTCCTCTGAACGCGAGATCATCTCTTCGATGTCGCGATGGGCTTCGAACTTCCCATTTGTCTCTTCGAAAGCCTTGTGAACTGGGATTTCATACTTCTTGAGCAGCCACAAGGCCATAGGCATGATCTTGCGCTGTTTGCCGTCGATCCCCAGGTTCTCGTAGTCCCACTCCGCGGTCGCAACCGAATTGTGGAAGAACTGCATGAGTCCGGGAAGCTCAGCCTCACAGCCCTCGGCTTCAATGACATCGACCGCGTGATTATTCGCATCGGGGTGGAACTTCACAAGGATCTCTCCCACCAAGCCAACGCGAGGTTTACGCGGAATATCACGCAACTCCAGGGCGTCAAACTCAGCAACGCAGCGCTTGATCAGCGTCGAATAGCGCAGGCGCCCCGTCAGGAGACCCGTCGGACCGACACGTCCCAAGGTCTCAGAGCGATCACTGACGACCCACTCGCGCACGATCTGATCCCAGCGGCGATACAGCTCCATCGCACTTCCGGGCACGGCCTCGTAAGGACGCACGCGAAGAAGCATGGACTGGATCGCATCACCGATGACGAAAGCCTGAATTGCCTTGTGGATATGGCGAATTCCGATCTTGAAACCGGGATTGTCTTCCAGTCCTTGAACGGAAAGCGCAATGACCGGGACCTGTGGATATCCCGCATCGCGCAGGCCCTTACGCAACAGTGCAGCGTAGTTCGTTGCGCGGCACATTCCGCCGGTCTGCGTGATGCCGACTGCGGTCTTATCGGGATCCGCACGCCCCGACACAAATTCGTCAATGAGCTGACCGATGACGACGATCGCCGGGTAGCAGGAGTCGTTGTTGACGTACTTCAGGCCAGTTTCCATGGTCTGACGGCTGGTGTGCTCAAGGACTCGAACATTCAGCCCCGCGCGCCTGAACAAGGGCTCGAGGAAGCGGAAGTGGATGGGCGACATCTGCGGGGCAAGGATTTCGTATCCCGCATCGCGCATTTCCTCGGTGAAGACGGCCCGTGCTTCAATGTGTCCGGCCTTGACCTGCTCGGATTCTTCGCGCGCGGCAACAGATGCGGGGTCCTCGTGGACCGCGGTGTCGATCGTTCCCGAGGCCATGGTTCCTCGCTCCGCAACCGCCGCTTCCAGGGAGCGCAAGCGGATCTTCGCGGCACCCAGGTTCGAAACCTCATCAATCTTGAGGACCGTGTGCACATCGCCGCGTCCCTCAAGGATTTCTTGAACCTGGTCGGCGGTGATCGCATCAACGCCACAACCGAAGGAGTTGAGCTGAACCATCTCAAGGTCAGGCTCATCGCCCACGCGGGCAGCGGCCTCGTACAGGCGCGAATGGTAGGACCACTGGTCGCGCACACGAAGGGGGCGCTCTAGGCGCTGGTCGACGATGGAGTCCTCGGTCAGAACAGCCATTCCCAGACCGACAATGACCTCGGGAATACCGTGGTTGATTTCGGGGTCGAGGTGGTAGGGACGGCCCGCCAAGACGATTCCACGCACTCCATGTTCGCGCATCCACTCGAGTGCTTCGCGGCCCTTTTCCTTGATTTCAGCCTTGACTGCAGCGTCTTCCTCCCACGCCTTGTCCAGCGCACGAGTCATCTCTTCGACGCTGATGTCGTAGCCATACTGCGCGAAGGTCCGCACGAGGTGGGCGGGCAGGTAGTCGCGATTGCCGAAGTTGATGAAGGGGCTGATGAACTTCACTCCCGGCTCATTCAGGCGTTCCATGTTGTTGCGGATGACTTCGGGGTAGGTTGCAACGACCGGGCAGTTGAAATTGTTATCCGCGTCGGTGAGCTTTTGCTCGAAGTCGACGCAGGGGTACCAGATCGTTGTAATCCCCTTATCCAACAGGGATTCGATGTGTCCGTGGACGAGCTTGGCCGGATAGCACACGTTTTCAGAAGGGATCGATTCCATTCCCTGCTCGAATAGCTCGTGATTACTTCGTCCGGAGATCATCACGCGGAAACCGAGCTCGGTGAGCATCGTGAACCAGAAGGGATAGTTCTCGTACATGCCCAGAACACGGGGAATGCCAATGTCTCCGCGGAAGGCTTTGGCTTCGGTGAGGCGTCGGTATCCGAAGATCCTCTTGTACTTCCAGTCATAGAGGTTGGGTAGGTCCGACTTGCGTGGGACCTTTTCAAGGCTTGCTCCGCGTTCGCAACGGTTCCCCGATACGTGCCTTTCTCCGTTGGAGAAGGTCGAGATCGTCATCTGACAGTGGTTTTGGCACAGGCGGCAGGTCTTGCGCGTGGTCTCGACTTGGAAGTCCTCGAGGTCTTCCACGCGAGCGAGCGTCGACTCACCTTCACCGCTGTCGTGCATACGGGCAGTGAGCGCCGCGCCGTAAGCACCCATAAGTCCGGCGATATCCGGGCGAACAACCTCGCGGCCAGTGAGCAGCTCGAATGCGCGAAGAACCGAGTCGTTGAGGAAGGTTCCGCCCTGGACGACGACGCGTTCGCCCAGGTCCGAGGGGTCCTTGAGCTTGATGACCTTGTACAGGGCATTACGCACGACCGAGTAGGACAGGCCGGCGCTGATATCGCGCACATCCGCGCCTTCTTTTTGCGCCTGCTTGACCGATGAATTCATGAAGACCGTGCAGCGCGTTCCCAAGTCGACGGGGCTGCTCGATTCCATTGCCATCTGCGCGAAGTTTCGCACGTCGGTTCCCATGGTCTGCGCGAAGGTTTGCAGGAAGGACCCGCACCCCGAGGAGCAGGCCTCGTTGACGGAAATTGAATCGACTGTGTGATCCTTGATCCGCAGGTATTTCATGTCTTGGCCGCCGATATCGATGACCGAGGTGACGCCGGGCTGGATGAATTCCGCGGCGCGGTAGTGCGCCATTGTTTCGATTTCGCCCTCGTCCATGGTCAGGGCCGCGGTGACAAGACCCTCACCGTATCCGGTTGCGCAGGATCGGCCAATCACGGTGCCTTCAGGCAGTTCACTGCGGACCCTTCGAACAATTTCTACCGCTGCAGCAACGGGGTCACCTTCGTTAGAGGCATAGTGGGTGAAGACAATCCGATCATCTTCGTCGATAAGAACAGCCTTGATAGTGGTTGAACCCGCATCAATTCCAAGCCAGCAGCGCCCGCGCGCCTGAGAGAGATCGGCCTTCGGAATGACTTCTTGCGCGTGCCGCTGAACGAATTCTTCCTTCTCTTCCGGGGTCGCGAAGAGGGGACGCATTCGCGGGGATTCGGCCTCGACCTGAGCAGTGGCGAGGCGGTCGATAAGTTCACCCAGCGGGCTTCCCTGCTCTTCACCTCGTTTCTTAGCTTCTTTCGAGGCCAAGAGCGCGGCCCCGATAGCGACGTAAAGCTGCGCGTTTTCCGGGGTAATGAAGGAGTCTGCCTTGGGGAGCAGGGTCTTGTAGGCCTCGCGAAGTTGAGGAAGGAAGTGCAGCGGACCGCCAAGGAACATGACGTTTCCGCGGATGGGACGACCACAGGCAAGGCCGGCAATCGTTTGGGTTGCGACCGCGCTGAAGATCGAGGCCGCGAGGTCCTCGTGCGCGGCGCCCTGGTTGATCAGTGGCTGGATATCCGATTTCGCAAAGACACCGCAGCGAGAGGCGATGGGGTAAAGCTGGGTGTGTGCTTCGGCCAGCGTATTGAGCCCCGAAGCATCGGTGTGGAGAAGCGTGGCCATCTGGTCGATAAAGGCTCCGGTTCCACCCGCGCAGGTTCCGTTCATTCGCTGTTCAGGGGTGGGGTGAAGGTAGGTGAGCTTGGCATCTTCACCACCCAATTCGATAACGACGTCAACTTCTGGGTGGAGTCGCTGAGTGGATTCCGTTCCTGCGATGACTTCCTGGACGAAGGGGATTTTCATTGCTCGAGCGGTCGTCAAACCACCCGAGCCGGTGATCGCGGCTTGGACGACCAATCCCGGGTAAATGTCCTCGATGTCTTCAAGGAGGTGTCCGAGTTCGGCGCGAACATCTGCGTTGTGGCGACGATAGTCGGAGAAGAGGATGCGATTGCCATCCAAGACAACGGCTTTGACCGTCGTTGACCCCACGTCAATACCAAGCTGGCACGGGTGCTCGGGCGTGCTTTCGACGTGTAGACGCGAGCCTTCAATGATCTGCGTATCCATGTTGGGCACGCTATGTCCCCGATTTCTAATTTCCAAACTGTTGAAATTAGACTGAGCTCATGGCGACGATGCATCAACCAAGGGCGGAAAAACAGCGAAAAGCGCCTTCAGATTCCCTGACAACTAGCCCCGAAGTTTCATCAGGTGTTGAAATTTCTGATTCAAATAACGCAACATCATCTGTATCTAAAATCCACCGTGGCCCCAGCGCCTGCCGCGGCGAAGTCAAACAGCACATCATTGCAGCCGCCAGAAGTGAATTCGTCTCTCAGGGCTACGACCACACAACCCTGCGTTCAATCGCCCGGGGAGCAGGATGCGACCCCGCGCTCATTACCTACTATTTCGGAACTAAGCAGAAACTTTTCCGCGCCTGCATGGATCTTCCCCTCGACCCGGCCTCGGAAATCATCGCGCTTCTCACCCCAGGCCCACAGGGAGCGGCGACACGCCTAGTCGACTACATCTTGGACCTCTATGAGCACACGCTGACTTCAGACACCCTCTTGGCACTCATGCGTGCACTGATCACCGATACCTCAACCTCCCAGCGCTTTCGCACCTATATCCGAAGCGATGTCTTAGAACAGATCAGTCACTTCCTTGCCGCAGACCCCGATCGGGCTCGACTCCTTGGCGAAGAACTCGAGATCGTCCTTTCCATGCTGTACGGCGTAGTTACCATGCGCTACATCATTGCTCTGGAGCCCCTGGCAACCATGCCTCGTCAGCACATCCACAAAAGCCTGACCCCTCTATTGCAACAGCGCATCGATCACATATTCACCTCACTTCTTCCGCAATAAAACGCCACTTTCGGCGCGCGCGCGGCATCAATTCGCAAGGCTGTTGGCACAATTGGAGCATGACAACTCACGCTCCCACTGCTGAAGAACGCGCAGCATTTGTCGCCCCCCGACCCAAGCGTCACTGGTGGCAAACGCGTAAGGGCACCGCAGCCGGCACGGCTGGGGGCAAAGTTGTCTATTTCGCTCGAAGTGCAACCATTATTGATCCCTCAACCCAGGCTCACTACCTAGACCGCTCAGATCTTGCTTTCCGCGCCGATTCAACGGTCGCTGTTTTCGACCCCCAAGCTGCGCGCCGCCATCATGTCGCATGCGTCCTTTCTGGCATCAGCCCACTTGATGAAGGTTCGGTGTGGATGCCCACGGGCAGCAGGACTACCCTGATCAGCCCCGACGAAGTTCTGAACCCCTCCCTCACGCTCCTCCAAAACTTGGTGATTCCGTGCGCAACGATGGGGCAAACCCTTGATCCCGAGGTCATCGACTCAACGGCCTCTCGCCTAAACATCGATCTCACGCGTTCCGCCAGTGATCTTTCAGCCTCTGAATTGCTGGATTTCCAGGTGTTACGCGCGATCGTATATCGCGCAAATCTAGTGATTATCAGCGACCTTCCCGCCGAGGTCGACCAGGGCGACTTCCTTGACGAGTTCTTCGAGGCCCTCACTCCCCTGCGTTCCAGCGGTGCGTGCGTCGTTTTCTTTACCGATCTTGCCCAAGCTGCCGAGCATGCCGACCGCCTTCTCATCATCGCGAATAGCACGGTCGCCGCAGACACCGGAAAGGTTGACGCGCAATTCATCTCCATGGCCTACGAGGCCATCAACGAAGATCCCACCTCCTACCTTGGGCCAATTCCACGCGCGGGCGATCCGATTCTTCCCCCTTCCTCCCCCAGTGACGAGGCCGACTCCCCCGCCGACACCACCTCTGCAGCTCACACCGACTCGGCGGCCATTACCCCCGACCTCCCCCACGAAGATGACGAGGCCTCAGAAGAGGAAGCCCCGCCCGCAAAGGAGAGCCGTGGCGAGGATTGCACCGCGGCCTCGGAGATCGAGGAAGAGGATGAGGAGCCCGCAATCACGCCCAATTGGCACCCGCTGACTACTCGGGTTGTGCGCACAGCAGACTCTCCGCTCCCCGAGCCAGTGTCTTCGCAGTGGGATGACAATCCTGAGACCGCCGAAATTGCTCTTGCTGCGATTGCCCAGGCGCAGCGTTTCCATCGCATCGATCAGGCGCGCGCTTCACTGGGTGATGAACTCAAAGAACAACTCAATGAAGATCTGCCTTCCGGTTCTGAGGCAAGCCCCGAGGAGCTTGCCCTGATCGAACACGCACAAAAAATCTTGGGCGAGCTCCCCGGTTCGGTAATGCCGGATGAGGATTCGGTACCCGAGTCGGATGCTAAGTGACACGTATTCGTGTCAAAATTAAAGAGTGACTGCACTTCGGTGCCCATCTTCGTAGGAAGCGATGAAGGTATGAGTAATTACCGTCCCTCTTTGGGGCAGGTTCCGTCTGAGCCCAAACCCCCCAGTATTGGCGAGCTTTTCGGCCGTATGACGGCGCAAATCTCCACGCTCATCCGCGGAGAAATCGAACTGACAAAGACCAAGGTGATGACCCTCATCAACTTCGCAAAAGCGGGGATCATCGCACTGGTTATCGCGGGTGTTTTCGCCCTCTACGGCCTCGGATGGCTTCTGCACAGTGCGGAGCTTGCACTGGCTTTGGTCCTTCCCGCTTGGGCAGCGTCACTCATCGTGTGTGGCGTGATTTTCTTGATCGTCATCATCTTCGCTCTGGTTGGCATCTCGAAGCTGAAGAAGTCTAGCCAGCACGTTCCCGCACCCCAGCAGGGCTTGAAGGAAGATGTGGACGCCGTGAAGAAAGGGGCTCAAAAGTGAGCAACGAGCAGACTCAAGCGGACCTGAGCGCAGATGAGATTGAAGCCCAGCTGCGCATGACGCGTATTGAGCTCACCAACACGGTTGATCAGCTTGTGACACAGCTTCACCCTTCGTACCAAATTGAGCAGGCAAAGCAGAATGCTCAGGCAAAGATTGAGGAGCTCAAGGAACGTGCTCGCTCGACTTGGGAGCTGGCACGCGAAGGTGATACTGACGCGATGCGCACTCTGGGAATTGCCGCATGCTCTGTCGTGGCAGTTGTCGGTCTTGTTGCGTGGCGTATTACTTCCCGCGTGAGGCGTTCGGGTTCTAAGAACTCCCGCTAAAGGCATAATTTGGCCCCATCCAACACTTCGGGTGGGGATCGGGCATCGTTTTTAGGTATGATGTTCCCACGAAACATTTTGAACACCTAGGGCACCGCTTGTGCGGACCCGACCGAAGTAGAGGGGGTCGACGCCATGGGGCGCGGCCGTCAAAAGGCCAAGCAGACGAAAGTCGCACGCAAGCTGAAGTATTTCAGCCCTGACACCGACCTGGATGCACTCCAAAGGGAGCTTGCAGCCGGGCATGAGACGCATAGCGAAGAGCAGCCAGACGAAGACGATCTGTATGCGCGCTACGCTGATTACGCCGAAGATGACCAGGATTCCCAGGATGACCACTGGGATGACGAGGACTACTGGACCTCTTCTTCCTCGCAATCGCGAAAGTAGCTGAGCTCTTCCGCTTTAAGACATAAGGAAACACCGTCAGACGGGTTTTTTACACCCATCTGACGGTGTTTTTGTATCTGCTAGGAAGGAATCCACGTAGGGTGAGAAGCTGCCTGAAGGTTTGAAGGAGGGCATCACTCTTTACCCGGATAAAACACCGTCCCGGTGGCGATTTCTCGCCACCGGGACCAGCGTTATAGCGTCAGTGCGCTAGATGGTTCAGCCCATCTTGCGACGCGTTGCAACTGCAGCGCCACCGGCGATCAGTGCTGCCATTCCAAGGCCCAGCAGAATTCCGCTGTCTGCACCGGTCTTTGCCAGTGAAGACTTGGGGTTCTTCGGCTTCTTGGGCTGCTCAGAAGGCGTCGAGGGAGGAGTCGACTCGGTCGGTGCGGGAGGCACCGAGGTGGTGGTCGACGGAGACGGCTCGGGCGTGGTGGTGCTCGGGGTCGGCTCAGGCGTCGGAGTCGTCGTGGACGGAGTCGGTGCAGGTGTCGTTGTGGAAGGCGTCGGCACCGGGGTAGTCGTGGACGGGGTGGGCTTCGGAGCCGGAGTGGTCGTCGACGGGGTGGGCTTCGGAGCCGGAGTCGTGGTCGACGGGGTGGGCTTCGGAGCCGGAGTGGTCGTCGAAGGTGTCGGCGAAGGCGCAGGAGTCGTCGTGGACGGCGTGGGCTCCGGGGTCGGAGTCGTGGTCGACGGGGTCGGAGTCGGCTTCGGCTTGGTCACGTTGGTGACTGTTGCGGTGTAGTCCTTTTCGGGGTTAACCGTCAGAGTTGCGGTCTTCTTGTCCGCACCCAAGGTGACGCCATCAGCTTCACTGAAGACACCGGAAGTTGCGTTATCCCACAAGACACTTGCATCGGGAAGGTTCTTTTCCTTGATGGTGACCTTCGTGCCGATCGGCAGCTTGTCCGGGTAGGTGTAGGTCTGTCCCTTCTTAACGGTGACAGTTTCAGTCTTGTCAACGCCGGGACCCTTCAGGGTCACTTCGAAGGAGAAGTCCGGATCATCGGTCAGAGCAGCCGCGGAGTCATCAACCTTCTTTGCGATGGAGAAGACTTGCTTTGCCGCGGCACCTGCATCTGCACCCAGGACAACGTCCTGAGCTGAAACGATACGGGGTTGCATATCGTTCGCAGTAATATCCGCAGTGTTCCAGTAGTGGCCGGAAACAACCTCGGGGACGTGACCGTACAGAACAATGATCGCGAACTTATTTGCGGGGACCTCGGGCAGCTTGATTTCCAGCTTGTTCGCCGAGCAGCTGATGGTCGCATTCTGACGAATTGCTCCGCCGGACACATCTGCCCCGCCGTAGCCGTTAGCGACCGAGTCGACAAGCTTAAGATTTGCTTCGTTGTTCTTCAACAGCGGTTCAAGATCAGCACAGTTGAAGTCCCACTTCGGATCTTCGGAATTGTCAACAACGGTGACGTTCTTCAGACCAGTGTCGCCACCAGGAACCGTGATACGCCACGCAAGCGTACGGTTGTTGTTGTACATGTTGAAGAGCCAGCCGTCTTTGCGGAAATCTACGCCAACACCGATGCCGGGCTGGATGTTCACATCAACCGACTTCGTCTCAGTCAGGTGGAAAGGCTGAGTCTTACCAACTTCATTCTTAGACAGGGTCAGTTGCGAGGTGGTAATAACCCAGCCATCCCAAGAAGCAGCACCTTCAGCCGCCTCATTGAAGACGACCTTGACAGTGCCATCCGATCCCCAAGTAGCGCAGCCAATCACGGTGCCCGATGCGGACTTCACATCGAAATTAAAAGGCATAATCGGCTTAGCCGACTGTGTCGAAAGCTTGTACTGGAAGTACTGACCTGCGGTCACCTTCGAGCTGGTCGACCAGTTGACTTTGAGACCAACAGTCGCCCCGACAGTAAAGCTCGTCTTGGGGGTGCCGCTTTGATCGGTCAGTTCAGGTTGGCCGATTGTCATTTTCGACGAAATATCTGTGGTGGGTGCGGGACAGGTTGCGGCGTGGGCGGCGGGAGCGGCAGCGTCAGAGAAGATCTCAACGGCACCGATACCACCAACCGCAAGCGTCAGCGCTGCGAGCGCAGAAACCGCGCGCTTAGTGCGGAGGGTTGTCATAGGAAAGACTCCAAAAATCCGAAGATTGACAGATTCAAAAATATATTACAGGTAATCAGGTCTAAATTCCTAGTGTTTTCTCAGCTAAATTTATTCAGATTTCATTCATAAACATTTCATAAAGAAACCAGGAAGTCATCCTCGTCAACCACAGCTCCGCCCGTAATTCCAAGGATAATTGTTGCTGCAGACTCAATATCGCGAGTCGAACGCATACGTTCCAAACGCTCCGAACGAGTGACGATACTCTCAGGAACCTCAACATTTCCCTTAGGAAGCCAGCGCAGTCGATACTCAATAACCGCCCCCTGGGCCCATTCCTCCCAGCGCAAGACATGAGGAACCTGCTCGACCTGATGCACTTCAACCATCATGATCGACTGATTCCCAATAGGACTGAGCAAAGCAAAACCATCAACAACTTGTTCAGCGCTGAGTGCATGTTCACGATCTCGCGCTAAGGCTTCACGTAACTCATCACTCAACTCATGCACCACTGAACGCAGCTCTCGTTCAGCCTCAGCATCGCGACGATTCTGACGGGAAGGCTCTCCCTGCGCATCAGCAACCAACTCGCGCGAATCAATCGTCTCTGGGAAAACCTCAGCCAAGGCCTCGGCAAGCTCAGCGGGACCCACCCAACGCGGTGAATACACGGCCAAGGACACTGCGGAATCAGGATCAGGCTGCATAACAACGCCACTACCGGCAATGCGCACAGCCCCGGCCAAGCGGCGAGCCATCCGCTCCAGCACCAGCAAGACCTGATATTCGAGCCCAACGGGCAAGCCCTCGGGGAAAGCCGAAGCCCAGCGGTCGCTCGCGGCAAGCTCAGGCGGTGCAGGCTCCCCGCGCATCGGCTCACACTCCACAACCCACGCGTGAGTGAGGTCTGCACCCAAGCCAAGTGGACCTCGGACGTTGACGGGAAGCGCCCAAGGGCCAGAAAGCTCTACTCCCCCGCGAAGGTGCAGACGACCGGGAGCAACCCAATGGGCCTCGTCCCACGCGGAAACAGCCAAGGCCTCAAGCTCATCATCTTCAACGGAAGCGCCCACGCAGAAGAGGTGGTTTGCCAGCCCCAACTCAACGGGGAGAGGCAACACTTCACGCGCAGCGGAGCTGGTGCCCATAGACACGCGCGCAACATGGTCATCAAGGCGAATCTCGCCGGTGCCGTTCACTCGCAGCGCGGTGTCGAAAGCACGCATCCCGCCGACCGAAGTCATCGAGGTTTCAGTCAAAGGGTGCGAAGCCGTCTGGCTCAGCGAGGACTGAACACCTCGCGCAGAATCGTGAGCCTGCCCAGCAGGAGCAGCTTCCAAACGCTCGCGAAACGACCTGCGTTTAGGGGGCAGCGATGCTTCTTGGCCCACGATCAACGCTCGATACGGGTGCGGCTAAAGCGAAGGTGAGTACGCGAGGGCGTTGGCCCACGCTGGCCCTGGTAGTGCGAACCCAAGCCTTCACTGCCGTATGGGTGCTCGGCGGGCGAGGACAGGTCGAAGAAGCACAGCTGACCAATCTTCATGCCCGGGTAGAGCAGGATCGGCATGGTCGCAGTATTCGACAGCTCCAGGGTGACGTGGCCAGAGAAGCCTGGGTCAATGAAGCCAGCGGTGGAGTGCGTGAGCAGGCCCAAGCGACCCAGCGAAGACTTTCCCTCAAGGCGCGCTGCGATGTCGTCACCCAGGGTCACCAGCTCATAGGTGGCACCCAGCACAAACTCACCGGGGTGCAGCACGAAGGGATCATCCGGTCCCACGTCCACACTGTGGGTCAGGTCAGATTGATCGGCAGCGGGATCGATCACCGGATAGCGGTGATTATCAAAGAGGCGGAAAAGTCGATCCAAACGCACGTCGATACTTGCGGGTTGAATCAGAGAGCGATCAAGCGGATCCAATTGAATACGTCCGCTATCAAGGCTTGCTGAAATATCGCGATCACTGAGCAGCATGCTGCCATTCTCGCACAGTTTGGGGTGAGCCTACTCGCCTCAGCGGGCGCGTTGGGTGACGGCTAAGCTACCTGTGTGCCTGTGACCGAAAGAGAAACTACCCGAAGCGCCATCATGGAGTGGTACCGCCTTCATCGACGCGATCTTCCCATGCGCGCCGATGATGTTTCCCCGTGGGGCACTCTTGTTTTTGAGGTCATGAGCCAGCAAACCCCCATCCCGCGCGTTCAACCGATTTGGGAGCGCTGGATGAGTCTGTGGCCAACTCCCGCGGATCTTGCGAAAGCGTCACCAGCCGAGGTCCTTGTTGAGTGGAGCCACTTGGGCTACCCATCGCGGGCCCTACGCCTTCGCGACTGCGCACTGAGTATCACGCGCGATTTCAGGGGCGTTCTCCCCTCCACGTACGAGGCCTTGCTGGGCCTGCCAGGAATTGGCCCGTACACCGCCAGCGCAATTGCGTCCTTCCAGTTTCACCAGCGCGTTCCCGTCCTTGATACGAATATTCGTCGAGTATTCGCACGCATCTGCGACGGGGTCGAGTTTGCTCGACGCAGCGCACCTTCGCGCTTAGAGTTCACTGCGGCAATGGAATGGCTGCCCGAAGACGGCGCAGAGTGCGCGCTGTGGAATGTGGCGATCATGGAGTTTGGCGCACTTGTCTGCACGCAGCGCTCCCCCAAATGCGACGACTGCCCCCTGCGCGAGGACTGCGCGTGGGCAAAGGCTGGTTTCCCGCCCGCCGAGGTGAGGCCTCGTGGTCAGGCGTGGAAGGGAACGGACCGGCAGGCTCGGGGGCGCGTGATGGCGGCTTTGCGCGCATCTCCCTTGGGAATTTCGATTGACGAGGCCGTCGCCGCGGCACGCTTAGAGGGCGCGGATCCGCAGCAGGCTCCTCGCGTCATTGAGGCTCTGATACGCGATGGCCTGGTTGCCGAAGAGGTGGCAACCAGGCACATCACTCTTCCTCGGGAGTGAGGAAGGGGCTGGACCTTGGAGGGCAGGCCTAGCCCTTGACTGCTCCTGCCATTGCGAAACTTCCTCCGGAAACTTTCTGCATGATTGCGTACAGAACCAAAGCCGGGCTGGAATAGATCACCGCGAATGCGGCAAGCTTTCCATAAACAACGGCTCCGTGAGTTCCGAAGAACTGGTAAATAGCGACGGCAGCTGGCTGAATATCCGGATCAGTCGTCAAGATGAAGGGAACGAAGAAGTTCCCCCAGGTTGCAGTGAATATGAAGATAAAGACGACCAACAGACCGGGTTTCATCAGGGGAAGAACAATGGTTCGCAGCGCTTTGAGGGCGCTGGCGCCATCGACCCAGGCTGCTTCTTCAAGAGACACAGGAACGGAGTCCATGAAGTTCTTGAGCATCCACACGGCCATGGGCAGTGAGGTTGCAGTCATGAAGCAGATGATGCCGGGCATTGAATCGATCAGGTCAAGGCTGACAAAGAGCGAGTAAACCGGAACCATCAGTGCCGTAATGGGCAAGCAGGTTCCAAAAAGAATCGTGTACATGAATCCGCGAGCGAAACGACTCTTGTAGCGAGACAGCGGGTAGGCCGCGAGCGCACCGACAACAACGGTCAGGATTGCCGTTCCGAAGGAGAGGATCGCAGAATTCCACAGGGGAAGCCAGGTTCGATCAAATGTCGCGATGTCCGTGTAATTCTCGGTCGTGAAATGCTCAGGAACACTCAGGGAGACGGTTGCCGTTGGGTTGAAGGAGGCAAAGAGCACCCACGCCAATGGAATCAGGAATGAAATTCCGATCAATGCCAAGACGATGCTTGAGATCAAGCGGACTGTTTTCTCGCGCGGGTTCGCAACGGAGGGGATTTCCTTAGCTTGCGTAGCCATCAGTCCACCTCCGGCTTCAAAGCGCGAATGTAAACCAGAGCAAAGAGCGCACCCAGCACAATGGTCACCGTGGCAATCGCCGTACCGTAGCCAATCAGCGAGTTCTTAAAGGCTTCTTGGTAGGCCATGACCGGGAGGGTCGTCGACTGAGTTCCCGGACCGCCGCCCGTCATCACCCACAGGAGCGTAAAGACGCCCAGGGTTTGAAGGGTGGTCAGGAGCAGGTTGGTGGAGATGGAGCCCTTGATCATCGGAAGGGTGACGAAGAAGAAACGCTGCCATCCTCGTGCTCCATCGACTTTTGCCGCTTCTTGAATTTCCGGTGGAACTTCGGCCAAAGCCGCGGAATACACCATCATTGAGAAGGCCGTACCACGCCAAATATTGGCCATGATGACCGAGAACATGGGGAAAGTCAGGAGCCAAGTTGTTCCGCCGAGGCCGATGTAACTGAGCAGGACGTTGAGTGTTCCGTCAGTGGAGAAGAAAGCATAGAGCGCGAAGGCGGCGACGATTTCAGGCATGACCCAGGCGATTACAACAACGCCACCGACAAGTGTGGAAAGGATCTTCGGCGCCTTACGCATGAGCATTGCCAAGGCCAGACCCAAGATGTTCTGGCCGACAACAGCTGACGCAAACACAAAGATGACGGTAAGCAGGACTGCTTTCCAGAAAGCATTGCTGGTCAGCAGTTCCGCATAGTTTTCGAGGCCAACAAATTCGGGGTTTGCCGCTTTGTAGCCCGAAAGGGCG
>ERZ773265.574-NODE-574-length-22214-cov-4.230426_pt1 | contig 22214 bp, 19 predicted proteins | sample MGYA00580512_ERZ773265 | MGnify/ENA primary metagenome ERZ773265 (study PRJEB29015, sample SAMEA2738169) | human oral metagenome | biome: human oral; feature: human-associated habitat; material: saliva | place: China | collected 2183 ... | reverse complement strand
TTTCTTTTCACCTACTTTTTTAGCCCACTATCTCCAGCTTTCAGAAGACGATTTGACAGTAGATTTCTGGGGTAAACGCAAACTCCAGCATGTCAAGCGCTACCTTTTAACCACCCGGTCACTTCCTTTTAAGGTCGTCAACAGCTTTGGTTTGCGCTATCATCCGATGGAAACGAACATCATGCTGCAAGAGAAAGGGCAAGAAATCTACCTTTACGACACGCACACCAAAGGCCGAAAGCCGAAAACGATAACCCCCATTACGCTGCTGCAATACAGTTATCGGTTCAAGATACTATCCTTATTGAAGGCCATAGGCATCGCCAATCTCGTCATGATGGTGTGCAAACGATGGTGTAAAAACTCATAAAATGATACATTGCGGGATAAAACAGTTGCTCAAACGATGGGTTCTCCGTCTGAAATGGCACGGGAAACTTCAGTTTGAACAGGGTTGCGACATAGCTTTACAGGCTCAATTCGAAGGCATGAACAAGATTTATAGCCACAGTTCCTTTGGCGGAATCCTCGGCTATGGCTCGTATATTGGCCATCATTCGAGCCTAACGGCCAAAATAGGTCGCTTTTGTTCCATCTCCAACCATGTGATTTGCAACGCCGGCATCCACCCATTCCAAGCACCATTCGCCACCACTTCGCCTTGCTTTTTCTCACTTCGTAAGCAAAACGGAGCCACCTTCGCTACCCAACAAATGTTGAACGAAATCAAAACCACAGACAACGAAGGCGCGTTTGATTGCGAAATAGGGAATGATGTATGGATTTGCGAGGGGGTATTCATCAATGGTGGCATTCACATTGCCGACGGAGCCGTGGTGCTTGCCCACGCCGTTGTCACGAAAGATGTTCCACCCTATGCCATCGTGGGCGGCGTTCCGGCTAAAATCATCGGCTACCGCTATGACGAAGCAACGATAAAATGGCTGCTCAACGTTCAATGGTGGAACAATCCTATTGCCTGGTTTAGAGAGCATTGGTCACTGCTTTGCGACATCGATAAGCTCAAAGCCTATTACGACAAAGCATAAAAGGCCGCATGGATGATGGTATACATTCCATAAAGGTGATACTACCTGCAAAGTAATTCATACGTAATTATCACGCTTTATCGTGCAAATTGCCTGCAAATAGAATAGCTTTTATGTATCAATTCACACGCTTTTTTCAACTGAGACGCAAGATGATGCAAATACTGATGTTGCGTATCAATCCCATCAAGTTCGCCCTTTATGGCATCAAATTGGGTAAGCAGCCACGCATCTGCAACCATGTCTACCTGCATGTGCACCCCAAAAGCAGCGTGACGATAGGCGATTCGTTCACGATGACGAGTGGGGAAAACTTCAATCCGCTATGCCGAAACATCAAAGGCACCATCTATGCGGAACGCGAAGACACGGTGATTAAGATTGGAAATCACGTGGGAATGTCGTCAACTTGCCTGTGGGCAAAGCGCGAAATCATCATCGATGACCATGTGAACATCGGTGGCGACTGCATCATTATGGATAGTGATGCCCACAATCTCGACTGGCATGTGCGCGATTCGGGCGAAATGTTCGATGCAACCACCACGATGGATGTGCACACAGCCGCTTGCAAACCCATCCATATCGGTAGCCATGTGCTCATCGGTGCACGTTGCATCATCCTCAAAGGTGTTACCATTGGACGCGGAAGTGTGATTGCTGCTGGCAGTGTGGTGACTAAAAGCATTCCCGAAAACGTCATTGCGGGTGGCAATCCATGCCGGGTGATTAAGCCGTTGGACGTATAATCTACAAAAGACAGACAAAAAAAGCAGCGGAACCAACGATGTTATTACGTAAAATCCAAGCCAACTGGCTCTATATTGTGGTGTTTAGCACCTTCTGCTATAGCTCCATAGAACTTGGCGTTTTGCTGCTGACGCTGCTTTATCTCATTCGCCATTCGCTGGTGAGAGCGCCTCATGTGCTGGTTTATCTAACGCTGTTCTTTGCCTATTCTGTTGTGGTGGCAACCACCATCTTAGGCTATCCTATGAGCAAGGGCTTGCAACAATATGGGCTACTCACCCTCTACATCTTGATTTATTATAGTCTCTTGTCACAGCAAAAGGCCAATATCGAGGGGCTATTCATCGTCTATTTGAAGGTAGCCAAGGTGGTTGGACTGCTCGGTTTCATCGAACTTTGTGCCTATGCTGCCACACATATCGACATTTTCTCGTTCACTTTGTGGGCAAAAACCAATACCGAGGTGGCATCACACATCATTCGTGTGCATAGCACCTTAGCCGAAGGCGGTTATTATGGCACCATTCTAAGCCCATTTATCGCCTATATCATCCTCTATAAAGATAAATTCCATCTTTTCAAACGGTGGCAATTGGTGCTCATCTTCACGAGTTTAGCATGCTCCTTATCGACCATTGCATTCATTACAGCTGCCATTTGCCTGTTCAAATGGTTCTACCGACGGGTGAACAAAGGCATTTTGTTCAAGATGATTGGTGCTTGTGCCATAGGAATCGTCATCTTCTTTGTTTCAACAACAAAGCAAAGCGAGTCTGAAAAAGGGTTTAATGGCATCATGCTTAGGTTTCAACAAACGGCCACAGCCTTGTCGAGTTTGAACAACATTTATGTCATAGAGAGTTTGAATAACTCGTCGTATGCCCTCTTAGCCAATACCTATGTGGCCACCCATGCACCGCTGCGATGGACTGGAACAGGCTTAGGTACGCACAAACTCAACTACCATGCGGTGTATCAATCCAACAGACCACTCTATGGACTCAACGATGAGGATGGCTATTCGCTGTTCAATCGCTTGCTATCTGAGACGGGAATTCTCGGACTCCTCGTGTATATCGTGTTCCTATTCAAATGCAGGAGCAAGCAATCTATGGTCAACACCTGCGTGCTCTTCTATCTGTTGGGCACCTTTATCCGTGGAGGGAACTACTTTGTTTATGGGATGATTTTTTACAATATGCTTTATTATTTCTCCTATAAAGAAGCCAAAATAACACAACGATTACGACTAAGAAACGAAAAGAAATGAGCCCTAAGATTTCAATTATCATTGCAACTTACAACGCAGGCAAAACGCTTGCGCGCTGTTTGCAAAGCATTCGCGAAGAAAAGACCAATGAGATTGAGCTCCTTGTGATAGATGGCGGGTCGAAAGATAATACCCTCGACATCATCAACACCTATCAAGACACCATCGATTATAGCTGCTCCGAGCCCGACAAAGGTATTTATGATGCCTGGAACAAGGGCATTACCCACGCCAAAGGCGATTGGGTGATGTTTATTGGCGCCGACGATTATCTCGTAGGCAACGCGTTATCAGACTATCTTAACTTGCTCCAACAACAAGATTGCGCAGCTTACGACCTCATTTGCGCCAAGGAACTATTGGTAGATGCGTCGGGGAAAGTGCTCAAAACCATTGGAGAACCCTATCAATGGGACGATTTTCGCAAGCAAATGCTGATAGCCCATGGGGCATCACTTCACAACAAAAAGCTCTTTCAAGAGGTGGGCTTGTTCAGCTTACACTACTCCATCTGCGCCGATTATGAATTCCTTTTACGAAAGAAGCTCAAGAGTTTGTTTGTCAATGAGACCATCCTTTGCATGCAAGATGGCGGTGCAAGCACCACTTATCAAGCCGTTTGGCAGGCTTTTCAAGTGCGCAAGCTACACCATTCTCTGTCGCTCCCACTCAACCTTTTCTATTTTTGTAAAGGCATAGGAGCGATTATCCGTAACCGATTGATGCATTAACGTTACGCCATCATGCAAGTAAAAAATATCATTGTCTATAATGATTATGGACATATTTATGGGGGTGCGGGCAAAATTGCATTCGATAGCGCCCTTGCGTTGGCGCAGAAAGGCTATCATGTGGTGTTCTTTTGCGCCACAGGTCCCATTGACTCGAAGCTCGAAGCACACGGCATTGAGGTGGTTTTCCTCAATCAAGCCGATGCTCTTTCCGATAAAAATAAAATGACTTCTGCATGTAGAAACATTTGGAACCGCAAGGCCTATCGCGAGAGTCTCAAATGTTTAGCACAATATAGTTCACAAGACACGGTGGTGATGGTGCATGGTTATGTAAAGACTTTGTCGGCAGCTATCTTCTCAACCTTTAGAAAACGGCAGTTCAAAACCATTCTGACCCTGCACGATTACTTCACGGCTTGCCCCAATGGTGGGTTCTTTAACTACCAAAAGAATGCATGTTGCACCTGTAAAGCCATGTCCACTCGCTGCGTATTAACCCATTGTGATTCGCGCAATTACGCCTATAAGCTCTATCGATGTGTGCGCCAAAGCGTGTTAAACCATTGCCTACGTCGTGCGAAAAAATATATCCATGCCTACGCCGTTTCGAAGTTATGCGAAGAAAAGTTGCGCCCCTACGTAACGCAGTTTGCCACGAAAAGCGGCGTGCTCTATAACCCTATAGAGATTATCACAAATGAAAAAATCGATATAACGCACAACGATGCTTTCCTATATGTTGGGCGGTTATCCGAAGAAAAGGGCATCCATGACTTTTGTAAAGTGGTGACTGAACTGCAATTAAAGGGTATTGTCTTGGGCGATGGCTATTTGCTTGACGACTTAAAACATCAATATCCCGACATAACCTTTGCGGGTTGGGTGAATGGAAACGACAAGATGGCCTATATAAAACAAGCCAAATGCCTCGTCTTTCCGTCAAAAGTGAATGAGACTTTTGGGCTGAGTGTGGCCGAAATGCTGTCGATGGGTGTGCCATGTATTGTGCCTTTGGGCTGTGGAGCTGTAGAGTTAATTCAGCCAAATGGCAATGGATTGACCTATAAGATGGGCGATTATGATGGCTTAAAGGCGGCCGTTAAACAGTTCAACCAAACCGAAATAGCCACGTGGGCCGCACGAATGGCAACACAACAGTTGCCCGATTTCTCGATGGCAACCTATCTTTCAAACGTAGAACGCATCTTCAACACGCTATAAACACCTGTTCCTTATGATAACAGTATCTATCGTTACCTTCCACACCGCAATAGAAGAGCTTCAGAAATGCTTGCAATCGCTCACATCTTCGCACATTGAATGCATCTTCATCATTGACAATTCGCAGGAAGATTACATTCGAACATTCTGCGCAACGCAGCCCAAAATTGAATATATTCCGCAAGACAACATCGGTTATGGTGCAGCACATAACATCGCCATTGCAAAGTCCATTGCACGTCATGCCACCTATCATTTGGTGCTCAACAGCGATGTTTATTTTGCACCCGATAGCATTAACGCCATCGAAAGCTATATGGATGAGCATCCCGATGTGGGACAATTGATTCCCAACACCATTTATCCCGATGGACAATTGCAACATGTTGTGCGATTGTTACCCACACCTGCAATACAAATCTTACGGCGATTCCTGCCTAAGACATGGTTTCAAAAGCAGAACAACCAATTCCTTTTAAGAGATTGGAAGCATGACAAACCGCTCAATGTGCCGTTTCACATGGGCTGTTTCATGTTTTTTCGCAACACCATATTGCAAGAAGTGGGTGGCTTTGACGAACGCTTTTTCATGTATATGGAAGATATTGACCTCACCAGGAGGGTGCATCGAAAAGCCAAAACACTCTTTTGGCCATCGATAACCATTGTGCACAACCACCAAAGGGCATCGTATAAGAATCGCAGACTACTCAAAATTCATATCCAAAGTGCCATCCGTTACTTCAATAAATGGGGGTGGTTGGTGGACAAAGAACGCACAAAATGGAACCAAATGGTTATGAAAGAAATCAATAAACAATAAATCATTTTATAAATAACAGCATCATTATGACACTCAACAAAGATAGTAAAATATACATTGCGGGGCACAAAGGGGTCGTAGGTTCGGCCATTTGGCGCAATTAGTTAGTGCTAATTTATATATAAAGTGAGGCGTATAACTCAAAGGCTTTTTAGAAATTGAGTTATACGCCTATATTGTATAAGTCTGAAATCAATGCAGAGAATTAGTATTCTTCGTCATCACTCATTTCAGATGCTTCTAAATCGAGTGATTCTGGATCTTCATCGTATGTTGTGCGATAGCTTTCTTCCGTCAGTTTATCTTCGTCGAAAGCATCATCTTCATCTTCTGGATCATTATAATGGTCGTCAACAACTACATCCTCTTCCTCATCTTCAGGTGACACGGGAGATTCTTCGGGCAATTGTTCTGTAGATTCATATTTCATCTTTGCATGATACAATTCTGGTCTTTCCTTAGCAAAGATAGCCTCAACCCATGTTCCTTTCTCAATTTCGAGAACCTCATATCCATCGTTAATTTTCTTTTCATACATGCCACCTGGCTTGTGAAGACGATCTTTAGGGAGGGTCGTTGTGCTGATGTCAAAGCCACGTTCGATGATGTCTTGAATACTTTGAGAAAGGCTATCCCAACCTCCTCCGAAGTTACGTTCTATAACTTCGAGCAGCTTTGATGCTGAAATGTGGTGAATGTTTTCATAAGTGAGGTCAGTGACACGTAGGATAGGGCGCTTCTTGATAGCCCATTTCACTTTCGTGTTGTCGTCAATCTTAACAAAGCCAACCTTGAAGCCACGTTCCTCATATTTAGCGATGACTTCTGGTCTATCAACTTTTACTTCTTCGATTTCAAAAGCACTGCGGATGATATCAACATAATGACGTGCATTGTCTTTGAGGTCTGCTTCTTTTTCAGCAGCTTCCCACATTCTAAAAACGTCATTCTCCTGAATATCCCAAACATTACTTTTGTTTAGGGTCTTTAGTGTTAGAACTTTTTGTTGTCTCATATATACCTTGTTTCTTTGTTGCAAAAGTATATACTTTGCATCATATTCACAAACTTTTAGCGTATATTTTTTTGCCATATCATGTGAAATAATTATTTTTGCAACAACTATGAGTGAACCTTTAGCAGAAAGAATGCGCCCACATTCGCTCGATGAATATGTTGGTCAGCAGCATTTAGTTGGACGAGGTGCCGTTTTGCGCCAAATGATTGATGCAGGACGCATTTCTTCTTTTATATTATGGGGACCGCCAGGAGTTGGAAAAACCACTTTAGCTCAGATTATTGCACATAAGTTGGAGACACCTTTCTATACGCTTAGTGCTGTGACAAGCGGAGTAAAAGATGTTCGTGATGTTATCGAAAAAGCAAAGAACAATCGGTTTTTCAATTCAGCTTCACCAATTCTCTTCATTGACGAGATTCATCGTTTCAGCAAGTCTCAACAAGATTCTTTGTTGGGAGCCGTTGAGCGTGGTGTTGTAACATTGATTGGGGCGACAACAGAAAATCCATCTTTTGAAGTGATTCGCCCTTTGCTTTCACGTTGTCAACTTTATGTTTTAAAGCCTCTTGACAAAGAAGACTTATTGCAATTGGTCAAGCGGGCCATTACTACCGACGTTGAATTGAAGAAAAAGCATATCACACTCCAAGAGAGTGGGGCGCTGCTTCGGTTTAGTGGCGGTGATGCACGGAAGTTGTTAAACATCCTTGATCTTGTTGTTGAAGCTACGGGTGATGAGGTTGTGATTACAGACGAACTTGTTGAAAGCATACTGCAATCGAATCCTTTGGCCTATGATAAGGATGGAGAAATGCACTATGATATTATCTCGGCTTTCATCAAGAGTATCCGAGGGAGTGACCCCGATGCAGCTTTGTATTGGTTGGCTCGAATGATTGAGGGCGGAGAAGATCCGCAGTTCATAGCGCGACGATTGGTCATTAGTGCATCTGAAGATATTGGCTTAGCCAATCCCAATGCGTTGTTGATGGCAAATGCAGCCTTCGATGCTGTGATGAAGATTGGTTGGCCCGAAGGAAGAATCCCTTTGGCAGAGGCTACGGTCTATTTGGCTACGAGTCAGAAAAGCAATTCTGCCTATCTTGCCATTGATAGTGCATTGGCAAAGGTACGCGAAACGGGGAATCTTCCGGTTCCACTTCCTTTACGAAATGCCCCAACCAAGCTGATGGCTGAACTCGGTTATCATGACGGTTATAAGTATCCCCACGACTATCCCGGGCATTTTACGGAACAACAATATCTACCTGATGAGCTGAAAGAGACTCGCTTTTGGCATGGACAACATAGTGCTGCTGAAGAAAAGCTGAATAAGCAGATGGAAAACTGCTGGGGAGATAGGTTCAAAGATTAAGAACAAAATGATTAAAGACATGAAGATAGTTGAATTAGATGGTTACGCTGCTAATCCCGGCGATTTGTCTTGGGAAACAATACAGGCTCTTGGTGAGTTCAAACTCTATGATCGCACAGCACCGAAAGACATTGTCAATCGGGCTAAAGATGCTGAGATTATACTTGTAAATAAGGTAAATATCACGAAAGAGATTATTGAGCAGCTGCCGAAACTAAAATATATTGGTGTATTGGCCACCGGATATAATGTTGTTGACATTGATGCAGCCAAAGCGCATGGCATTGTTGTAACAAATATCCCCGCCTATAGCACAGATAGTGTTGCGCAGATGACCTTTGCACACATCTTGAATCTAACCAATCGTGTGGAGCATTATGCGCAACTCAATTGTGAGGGAAAATGGAGTCGTAATCCTGATTTCTGTTACTGGGATACTCCTTTACTTGAGATAAGTGGTAAAACTTTGGGCATCGTAGGCTTAGGAAACATTGGATGCAAAGTTGCTAAGATTGCGCGCGATTTCGGCATGGATGTCTTTGCTTTCACCAGCAAAAATTCGGCTGATTTACCCGAAGGAATCCAGAAAACCACGCTCGATGGTCTGTTTGCCGTGAGTGATATCCTCTCTTTGCATTGTCCTTTGACAGCCGACACCTTTGAGATGATAAACAAAGCAACGCTGAACAAGATGAAAAAAGGTGCTTTGTTGATAAACACTGGACGCGGACAACTCATTAATGAAGCTGATGTCGCTGAGGCCTTGGAGAATGGACAGTTAGGCGGATATGGTGCCGATGTGATGTGTGCAGAACCACCTTCTGAAGATAATCCTCTCTTTGCGCAGCCCAACGCGTTTATCACGCCACACATTGCTTGGGCTACGAAGGAGGCGCGTGCAAGATTGTTGGCTATTTGTGCCGACAATATCAAAGCTTTCATTGATGGTCATCCACAAAACGTTGTCAATCCTTAAACGCTAACTATGATTGCCCCTAATCCACAAGTAGCACACACAGTGCTTCTCATCATCGAGTTTATTGGTACGTTTGCTTTTGCCATCTCGGGAATTCGTATGGCGGCAGCGAAGCATTTTGACTGGTTCGGTGGCTTTGTGTGTGGCTTTGCGGTCGCTATCGGCGGCGGCACCATTCGTGACGTGATGTTGGGAGTAACTCCCTTTTGGATGACTTCGAGCATCTATTTCACCTGCACAATCATTGCCTTGCTCGTTGGAATCCTTTTTTCCAAGAAACTCAGTCGCATGGAGAATGCATGGCTCATCACCGACACTTTGGGGCTTGCAATGTTTACCATCGCCGGATTACAGAAGACACTGCAATATGACCATCCGTTCTGGGTTGCTATCGTTATGGGATGCATCACTGGAGTTGCGGGCGGAGTCATTCGAGATGTGCTCTTAAATCAAGAACCCATCATTTTTCAGAAAGATATTTATGCCATGGCAAGTGTTGCCGGAGGGCTAATCTATTGGTTGTTGGCAGCCCTCGGTATAAACATTGGTATAACCTCAATAGTAACGTTTTTCGTGATTTGCCTCGTCAGATATGTGGCTGTAAGATATCATATCTCCCTGCCTTTGCTTAGGGGAGAGAATGATGAGTAGAAATTAAAAACCATGAATGAATCCACTATGACGAATGTTCTCACCACGCAACTCGGTACGAGTTGTTCTTTTGATAGCCCAGGGTTGGCGAGGAACGAGCCTACCCTGGGTACACGTTCGCAAGGAGATTCAACGCCATAGGTGTTGAGCTTTTTCCAAGAAAGCATGGGTATAGCGAGGGCATTCATGGCGGATTGCGCTTAGAAAGCGCAACACCAATGGCGTTGAAACATTTATTCCATTACGCGATTAATATCATTTCACCCCACAATCTGCGTCATTTTATCCGGTATTTTGCATCATTTCATCGCATGATTTGCGACAAATCACAACGGCTATTCACATCAATAAGGAAATGATGGACTTTACCTCACAAAACAGGGGAAAATGGATTGTAACCCTTCCCTCAACAAACCGAATAGACAATACGCGCATAATACACCCTATTCTGAACTTAATTGTAACCTCTCCCTCAACGAATCGAATAAACAATAGGGGCAAAGGGAAAGAGCAATATAAACGGCTGGGCATACGAAATGGCATAAAACAAAACACGAAATGGAATGCCACAAAACAGAAAATGACACAACAAAAAAAGCGCATCAGCTTTACTGACGCGCTTTCTTTTATTGATATGCGATGTGATTAGTTGAATTTCAACACATCGGCCCTATTTCCAAATGCACCAGTACCTGGCACTGCATGATATACTTTCAATGAAGCTACGTGCGTAGTAGCATCCATTGTGCCGGCAACTCCACTACCTGAGATGCCATTTGCAGTGAGAGCGGCGTCTCCATTGGCATTACCGCAGATGTAAACATCACCATATTTCGGATGAATCATTGCCCGTTGACCGGGAATAATAACTGAACCATTGTCCACTTTGAACTCTACATCATAGTCAAAACCCTCCTTGTTTGCAGGCAAGAAATAGGTTCCATCAGCGAGTTTATAGGCATCTGTTGTCAACACAAAGCCTCCAAGTACAGACTTATAGGTGATATTTTGTACACCAACTACATTCAAACGACTTACTTGATAGACTATAGATGTCACACGATATTCATAAGCTTGATCAGCAGCTACAGAGATTGTAGCCGATTCAGTGCTACCACCTGCAACGTTATAGGTTACAGTTACCTTCTTCGTTCCCTCGTTTGCAGCAAACGAAACCGTAGCAGGAACAGAGAACTTACTATTAGAAGACTCCAATTTTACTTCTCCGGCTTGTGTTGAATCAATGCGTTGTACAACGATCTCAAAGCTATTTTCTGATGGTTTTACAACCGTTAAGGAAGTTTTTCCATCGGCCTTTATCGCAGCATTCTTTGTTGACAAGCTTGCGCCTTCATATTCATAAGAGTCACTACAAGCACTGAATGTGGCTGCAGCAAAGGCAACCAACAAACTCATTTGAAATATTTTATTCTTCATTTTCTGTTTATCTTACAGGTTCATAAAGTCCAGATGGGTCTGGATTATTGGTTGTTAACAACACATCATTATTGTTTCCTTCGTTTCTAATGATACAGAAGTTCATCCAAGCAGGGCGACCATTGGTGTTATAACGCGCCGTTTCCTTGAAGTTAGTGCCTGTATAAGCACGCTTAACTGAGTAGTTCAGACGCTTGATGTCATAGAAAGTCTGACCTTCGCCCCATAGTTCTACACGCTTTTGGAATACAATTTCTTCAACCACAGCATCCTTTGTAGAAGCTGTTGTGCTATAGTTTGCATCACGATAAGCTCTCATGAAGTTCACCAAGAGCATCTTTCCTTGAGTTGGATTCTGATGTGCGGCAGCCTCAGCCTCAATGAAATACATTTCTTCTACACGCATAATAGGGAATGAGGTGGCTGCACCAACAGTGTTACTCTTTACATCTCCATTGCCCGGACGGAACTTAAGAGAAGCATATTTGGGTAATTCCTGATCGCCACCCGGCTTATACTGGTCATCGCAATAAGTGTTTTGAGCAGCCAAAGCAGACCCATCGGGAGCCCTAAACTCTAACTTACGCCAGTCTGTATCAGACAAACGATCGTACATGTCGCGGCTAATCATAATCACAGGACCACCATAAGAGGTGTAACCCCATTCGGTTTCATTAGACAAGTACGATGTCCAGTTGATGAGTTTAGACTTTACAGTTGCATCGTCAGCAGTCTGTGAAGACGCCCACATCCAAGGAGTGCTCTGGTTAAAGCCAGTCTTTGTATCCAAAGATTGCTCCTTTGTCATTGGTGTTGCGTGGCTTTCGTCAATGGCTTTACGTGCATAAATCTGTGCACTATCATACTTTTCAACCCACATATAAAGGCGAGCTTTCAAACCATATACGCAAGCTAAGTTAGGCATAGCCTTGTTACTACTCTTATAATTAGGGATAAGCGTCTCAGCTTTATTTAAGTCTGACTTAATGAACTCAAACATCTTTTCACGCGTAACCCTTGGATTCTTACGAGACTCTTCAATCGTTGTCTTTTCTGTTACAATAGGAACGGTGAGGTTAGTAACGTCTACTCCCTCGGCATTCTTACCTGAAGGGAACTTCTCATTGGGCAAGAACTCGAACATACGAGCCATATCCAAGTAGCAAAGTGCACGGAAAGCATAACCCAATCCGAGTTGACCTTTCTGAGCATCATTGGCAGATGTCTCATTAATATTCTTGATAATATTGTTTGCAGAAAGGATAAAACCAGTGTAATAGTTCCATACATACTGCATGTATACATACTTCGGACCCATATTTCTCACACGAGCAAAGGCGTCGAAAGAGTCATAGTTGCTCGTCACCGTAGCCATATCACCCGTCATAACGTCGCGAATATGCATGATACCTCCATAGCCAAAGGAGTAATGATCGCCTCTTGAGAAGATGGCATTAAACTTTGCTGGCAAAGCATTTACCAAGGCTTCACTTGCTTGAGCATTTCCTTGTATCTGCCCAGCAGTGGCAGTTCCGTTCATTGGTTCAGTCTCTTCAATACATCCAGTGAGCAGGAAGGGAGTAGAAACCAATAGTGTCTTTACTATATTTTTATATAAATTTCTCATAATACAAACATTAGAATGTTACTGTTAAACCACCAGAGACCGTACGAATTGGTGAATAATACTCCGTCGAAACAGCTCCTGTGACACTCTGTCGAGGGTCTAAGCCGCGACGTTTTGCAAATAATGCGAGGTTATCGCCTACGACATAGAAACGTACATTGGCTACACCAATCTTGCTAACAACTTGTCTTGGCAATGTATAACCAAAGCTTACGTTCTGCAAACTCAAATAAGAAGCACTGGTAAGCCAGCGATCACTCGAAGAAGCGGTATATTGATCATTATACTGAAGACGTGGAATGGAAGAGTTCTTATTGGTTGCACTCCATGCGCCAAGAATGTCTTTGTGGAGGTTTCCACCACGACTTAGCGTCATCATACTTTGATAATTGCCATCAAACACTTGGCCTCCTAACTGATAAGCGAAATCAACTGAGAAGTCAAAGCCCTTCCAAGTGAACGATGTTCCAAAGCCACCATAGGCATCAGGAAGTGCAGTTCCACAAAGATATTCGGTTGCTTCCGAAGGATTCTTTACCGTTGTACGACCTGAAACAATAGGCTGTCCATTGTCATCCAACTTTGGTGTGCCCGCAGCAGTCATCTCATAAGTGTCTTTATAATAAAGGGCCTCACCGGTGTTAGCATCTACTCCTGCATACTTAGGCAACAGATAGGTGTACATAGAGAGGTTCTCTGCATAGAACTTATCACCACTTGTATAACCCTTATAGCCCTCTACGACACGGCTTTTGTTTTTATCTGCAAGGCGAGTAATGCGGTTGCTATAAGAAGAGAGATTAAATTTAGCAGACCAAACGAAGTCCTTTGTGCGAATGATATCGCCATTAAGTTCGACTTCGATACCCGCATTGCGCATATCTCCGATATTAGAGTAGAAACCAGTCCAGCCATAAGATGGAGGAAGAGATACCCAAGCGAGCATATCTTTCGTTGTTCTGTAGAAGAAAACAAAGCTTCCTGACAAGCGCTGACGGAACAAAGAGAAATCAAATCCGGTATTAAACATACCTTGTTTTTCCCAAGAAACATTCTGGTTTCCAAGTGTTCCTGGCAACAAAGCAACGCTTGAGCCTGAAGGAGTAATCGTATAAGTATCAACATAACGATAGCTACCGATGCCATCATTGCCTTGAGAACCATAAGAAACCTTAAACTTTAACTCATCAACAAACTTCGCATTGAACCATTTTTCCTTAGAGATAATCCAGGCACCACCAAGAGACCAGAAGTTACCCCAACGGTATTTAGGATCAAAAGTAGAGGAAGCATCGCGACGATAAGAAAGTTCTCCGAAGTACTTATCAGCGTAACTATAGTTTACTCTGCCGAAAAAGCCTTCGGTGTTATAGTCAGAACGTGACGAGTTTACATTTTGCATTGTCACAGCACCAGATAGTTCTGTGTAGCTGTTTGAGAACATATTATTCTTTGATCCCACAAGAGCATAGCCGCGAGTACGGTAATATTCATGACCAAGCATAGCGTCTATTTCGTGCAATCCGAATGTACGGTGCCAGTTAAGTAACTGCTGATAGTTGTAAGACCAACGGCGATTGTGTTGTAAATTGGATATACCTTTCGAGCTGGCGAACTGCCCATACCATGGGTTTCGAACGAAAATGTCTCGGTCTTCGTCTAAATATACACTGTTGGTTGATGTGAACTTGAAGTCTTTTAAGAATCTAATCTCGACCGTACCAACGCCATTAAAGGTGTTACCATTAACGTTATTGGTGTTTGCATAGATATCAGAAAGTGGGTTAGCTTGAGCCAAAATAGGACGTGTCAAGCCAGCAAAGCCTCCGTCACCATAGTCTAAACGCTGCAAACCATTACGGCTATCAATCAATATTTTGCCGTCTCCATCGCGCATATATAAAGGATAGATTGGAGCAAGTTGAAGCAAAGTAAAGAGGTTTCCAGAGTAACCTGCATTACCATCATCACTAACTTGGTTGTTATCATAATGCGCATAGTTCATGTTTACGGCTATCTTCATCCAAGGTTTAACCTGATAGTCGGCCTTCAAACGGCTTGTAAAGCGCTTCATACTTGAACCCGCCGTGATACCTTTCATGTTCAGATAGTTGGCAGAAGCATAGAAAGTAGACTTGTCTGTGCTACCCGTTGCAGAGACAGTATACTCTTGGCGGAGTGCATTGCGATAGGTTGCATTAATCCAATTGTCTGGACGAAGCAGATAATTCTCTCCCTTATAGGTAACCACATTACCCAAAGTGGCACGTGGATTCAATTTACCATTGCTACCAATAAGCATATCTCCTGTCGGAATGGTATAGACATTGTAGCCCAAACCATAGTCAGAAGAGTCTGTAAGATGTCCGTTTGCAAACTGGAATGCCTGCAAATCTGTCATATTCTGCTTGTCGCGAGCATAATTATAAAGTCCTTTGTACCATGTTTCATAGTAACCTGCTGGGCTATTTATATAGTCATAATTGCGAAGCGCACGAGAGTTTACGCCCCACTTAGCATCAACTGTCACAGTTGCATGATTGGTTCTACCAACCTTTGTGGTAATCAAGATGACACCATTTGCACCTCTTGATCCGTAAAGTGCAGCTGAAGCAGCGTCCTTAAGCACTGTAATGTCAGCAATATCTTGGGGATTTATCGTATTCAAATCACCGTCGAAAGGAGATCCATCGACTACATACAGCGGAGATTGTCCACTACTTATGGAGCTAATACCACGGATTCGAATAGATGAAGTCTGTCCCGGCTGGCCTGAACTCTGTTGCATCTGAACACCAGATACCTTACCTTTCAAAGCCTCTACAGGGCTTGCAACCTGTACTTTGCTAATATCATCAGACTTAACTGTTGCTGCAGAACCTGTAAAAGCAGACTTTTTCTGAGTTCCATAAGCAACAACCATCACCTCATCCAAGGTCTTATTGTCGGCTTCCAAAGTGACTTTCATATTTGGTCCGGCTTTCACTGTCTTGCTTTGCAAGCCGATATACGAAATCTCTAAACGCGAACCGGCTGGTGTAGAAAGCGAGAACTTACCATCGGTATCAGTCACTGTACCCGTATTTGTGCCCAAAACCTTAATTGAAGCACCAATAATAGGCTCACCATCTTCACCAGAGACAACTGTACCTGAAACCTGTGTTTGTGCCAAAGCCATTCCAACACTGAGGAAAAGGCCTACCAAAAACATCATTAGTCTTTTTTCCATAAAATCTCTCTCTTTAAGTTATAATTAATTATTTGTTTGTTTTCTTATCCTTATACCTTATTATATATAGTACGTATATAATCTAAAACTACCCCACACAGATAGCGTCAGCGTCACAAAAGGTGCGTATTCCGAACCTTGTAACTATTTTTTCTTAACCAAAAGAATTATTAGACACAACCCTTTTTCTCGTAGTCTCTTCTATTAATTAACTTTTATAAAAGTATATTTATGGTTACAAAATTAAGAAATGTTTAGATTACTTCCAAACGTTTTCTGCAAAAAGTTACTTTTAAGTGCTACTTTTAACATAATTAGTTCCGTTTTCTTATGTTTTCGTTACAAATTAAAAGTGATAAAGTTCCAAATCGTTAAATCACAAGAGGCAAACAGATGAGAAAGTGGATAGACGCACAGGTAGACACAAAACGAATCGTAAAACTCGCCTCTAAAACCTAAAAATAAGAGCCAATAGACACCAAACAAAAACGGGAGAAAAGGGAAAAGAATCGTTAAAAGATAGGGGTTAATGATAGAAGAGAAAGAGAAAGTAAAACGTTTTAACCAATTTTACCACACAATCTGAAACAACTAATCATGTAATTCCTTATATTTGCACCCGATATTTAATTATTAACAAACACAAGAGTTATGAAGAATTTAAGAAATGTAATGTTGCTTTTTGCTGCAAGTGCAGCGATGATAGCATGCCAAAACAATGGTAAGACTGCTGCAAATGCAGCTGGTAATGACTCAGCTGCAACCGATACAGTTGCTGTTGATACTTTTGTTTACGAGGGAGAAATCCCTGGTGCTGACGCAAGTTCAGTCTACACATTGAAACTCGCCAATGATTCTACTGATGGTTTCGCACTACACATCCAATCTTCAAAAGCCCAAGCAAAGCCTGAAGACTATACAGGTAAGAAGGTTGTTGAAACAAAGAAGGTTGATGGTAAAGACGTAACAGTTTATAAGTTCGCTTTAGGCAAGGATACAACTTACTTCAAAGTTGTTAACGACTCTACGCTTCGCATGGTTAACGACCAAGCAGAAGAGGCAGCTTCTAAGCTGAGCTACGACTTGAAGTTGAAGAAATAAGCACGCTGAATAAAGCAAATTAAAAAGAAGCGGAGGTGCTGTTAGAGCATCTCCGCTTTTATTTTGTTCTACCCTTAAAGGCTATTTATGATTTTCTTCAAGGCTATTTATGATATCCTTCAAGCCACTTTAGACAATGATATGACTGCCATCGGCGAGCAATTCAAACTTTTCTACTTACGATTTCGGCTCACTACACTTTTTGAAACCACACGAGGCGCAAGCAGTTCTTTATATTCTTTGGAGTCATCCAATAGCTTTTCAGCCGCCTTTACCTGCTTATCATGTTTCAAAGTATATTCAATTGTGCCGCGCTGATAATAGTAAATACCGATTATATCGCTTGCCAATGCCTGCATAATTCGCTCACGATTATAATCCAAATCCTTAGCAACATTATGCTTTAACTTGCTTTCTATTGCTTCAAATTCAGGCTTTGCATCATCATAATACCCTTCAAACTTAGCCGTTTTCACAAGCTCTTTCAAGATCTTTTCACTCACACCATCATATTTAAAGCCACTCTTCAGCACGTGTTGCTTAAAGGCTTCGTAGTCAGCATTTGTGAGTTCAAACTTCGATGGATTGTCAATCGTGGGATGTTTTGCCACATAGTCAATCACGAAATCAAGCACAGTTTCCGTCGAATCAATCACCGACATCAGGTAAGACTGAATATTTGACGCCGTATCGGGCTTGATTTCAATATCTGGTTTGATGCCACCGCCATCACGAACTTCACGTCCATGCAACGTATGGAATACCTTACTGAGCGAATCGGGCACGTGTTCTGTCGAACCAACTCGGTCGTGTCGGTAGTTAATTGCTTGTATACAACGAGCACTTGGAATGTAATATTTATGTGTCGTTAGCTTCATCTTTCCATTATAGGGCAAGTCAATCGTTGTCTGAACAAGGCCCTTTCCATAAGTACGCGTACCCATTACAACCGCCCGATCAAGGTCTTGCAGCGCACCAGCAGTAATCTCACTTGAGCTTGCGGTATTGCCATTGACGAGCACAACGATAGGCATCACGGTGTCGATAGGTTCTGATGTCGTCTTAAAATCATGGTCAAGTCGTTTCACTTTGCCTCTATTGGAAACAACAGTCACATCTTTTGGTACAAAAAGATTCACGATATTAACGGCTTCACTCTCTAATCCTCCACCATTATTTCTTAGGTCTATGATAAGCTTTTGCATGCCGTCTTTCTTCATTTCGACAAAAGCGCGGCGGAAATCTTTGGCACATCCCTCGGTGAATTGATTCAAATTGATATACCCAACGCCATGATTTAACAACCCAAAATAAGGCACTGCAGGCATCTTAATTGCACCGCGTGTGATCTTCATCTTCATGATTTTACCCGTTGAAGGGCGTCGAATCTTAATGACAAATGTCGTGCCGGCATCTCCTCGAAGATGGTCACTTACAAACTGAGTTGACTTTCCTTCCATCGACAAATCATCGATTGCAAGTATGAAATCTCCCTTTCTTAATCCCGCGTTTGCAGCCGGCATGTTCTCATAAGGCTCATCAATGAACACATTTTTATATTTCGGACTGTAACGTATTAAGGCTCCAACACCGGCATATTTACCTGTCATCATCATCTTAAGGTCATTGCCTTTCGCCTGTGGATAATATTCTGTGTAAGGGTCAAGGGCGTCAAGCATCGACTCAATAGCAGTCCCAATAACGGTATCAGCAGGTAATTTGTCGACATAAAGTAAGTCAAGATTCTTGTAAATGGCATTGAACACTTCAAGATTTTTGGCCACATTGAAGTTATGGTCTTTATCGTTTTGTGCTGCAACAGGCAAGGAAAGCAACACTAAAATGTATAGCAATAGTTTTTTCATAATTGTACAAAAGTAATATATATCAATGTAAAACCACTACTCTCTCCATTAAATTTCATGAAAACAAGCATAAAATGATTTTTTTTCTAAAATTATTTGGCGGTTCAAAAAGAATGTCTTATCTTTGCAACCGCAATTCAGAAATGAACTTTGCAACAATGCTTCAATAGCTCAGTTGGTTAGAGCACCTGACTGTTAATCAGGGGGTCGTTGGTTCAAGCCCATCTTGAAGCGCCATAAAAAGGAATCCTTCACAAGAGGGTTCCTTTTTTGTTTTACGCTCGTTTGAAAATAACGAGGGAGCAATCTGACCCATTTTACACGACAAAATGACGCAAAACACACGATGAAATGGGGCATTTTGCACGATGAAATGGCATAGATGACGAGCCGCTTTCGATGACATGAAACGCGAAGCTGCCTCTTTTTATACTTACATCTCTTTGAAACTAAAAAATAAAGTCTTATTTTTGTGACGTGATTCATGATGCACTTGCCACGTCATGGCTATGTATTTTTATCATCACATCGGCTGAACGGTGAAAACATTTCATTCAACCCAGTACACCAAATAAAATATCTGGTTGCCCATCTACTAAAGAATAACGCATAACAATGAAAGTCACACTTAAATTCATCCTAAGTTATTGGGGGCTATGGCCACTGCTCACAGCGGTCTTTAGCTTAGTCGTCAGCGTTGGTTTAACAAACCATTGGGGCAATGCTGCATTGTGGTTATGGCTCAGTTTAATCATTGTGACGCTAATAACCCAGCTTTATGTCATGCTGCAATACGTTAAAGCACGCAAATGGATGAGTGCTTTCATGCTGCTTCTGCTCATGGTTGTGTCAATGATGTCGTTCTTTCTGTTCTTTGCCATCGCAGTAATGAGCGACGGAAGAGGCTTGCCCATGCAAGCAGTTTGACGATGAAAAAGCAAAAAAAACAATGCTTTTACAAACATTGTTCTTTCATTTCTTGTGGAAAATCAACAGCATCATATAGTCGTTTTCTATCGGATTTGACTACGATTCATTAAATTTCAACCGACCTTTTTATATAATGCAGTTCCTCTCCCCTATTGATGTGCCATGTGGGAAGCTCCTTATCATCATAGAAAAGGAGTCTCGCCATGGCATCATTTTTTAGAAATAATAGGTCAATCCCACTTGCCAAGCGTTGGCACGAGCATTGGTTGACTTGCCGGCTAAGGCGTCCAGCCCCGATTCAACCGCTTGACTGGCGGTTATCTCTGCCGTCTTTCCGCACGCAACATTATAGTTGGCACTAAGTTGGAAGTGCTGAAGCAGCATGACTCCAAAGCCTAAGTTCACGCTGAAATTAGACTTTTTTACCTGCCATTGCGCTCTATCGTCGACAATAGAATGGTCTTTTTTGCCCACAGGGAAACCGACTTGAGGACCTGCAAAGAAGAAAACGCTGGCATTATCTCCTAAGCCTACACTATAACGGGCATTGATTGGAACAATGATTTGCTGCTGAACGAGCGCCTCATCTGCCACAGTTAGCTTCGCCTGTCGCTTGTCATAGAGGGCTGAAATATCTACAGCGAGCCCCGTAGGTGGCAGCCCAAACTTCACCGTTGGACCGAAAAAGAATCCACATTGATTACTTCTGTCAAAGACATGCTTATCAAAAGTCATGTTTGTGACATTCAATCCGCCCTTTAAACCGAAACGAATCTTTGCCTCAGCTGTGATACAACAAAGCATCAGTAAGGCCATAACAAAAGCTACTCTAATTTTTTTCATACTCTAATTCTTTTTATCTATTGATGTTATGTGGTTTTAATGACGCTGCCGACGCACAGTAACGCGTGCCTGACCTGACACAGAAGAGCCGCCATCTGACGAAGCTCTACGATTGCGACGCACGCTGGTTGGCGCACTATTTGTTGCTCGGCGGTTTGTCAATCGCTTGTTTTTAGCTGTTTTTGTATCAGCCTTTGCAACGCTATCCAACGAGTCTTTGCGCGACGAATCGCCCCATATATTCTTTTCAAAAGTAGCAATCTCGCGCTCAATTCGACGCTGTTCTTGATTCAATGCACTATCATTCTTGCAATATTGTGATAGCGTCTGGCCCAACATATTTGTCGTTTTATAGATCTTTCCCTTGTAAAGATTCATGGTAAAATAGTCTGCAAGACTCATCACTGCGGCATTATTTAGGTTACTTGTCATAACAGTTTGTTTGGCAAGTGCAGACGCAATATCGTCATATTTCACCCAAAACAAGGGATATTTTGTCGTGCCATCACCGAAATCATCCTGTCGTTCCATGATGGGACATAAGGCAAGTACCTTCGTGTGGAACGTCCCAGTAGCCTGATCAAAGTATGAACTCTCTTTGAGATAATAGCCTTTTACTTCGGCCGATGGTATGTCGCTATTGTCTATATGCACGCCTTTGTCCGTGCGTTCAAAATAGATATGGTGGTCATTTAAGAATGTAAGTGGCTGCACTTTTGAGTCATCTGAGAACTTCACATTACCATCAAGACGATATTGATAGACGTTAATTCCGCCACGACTTGGGCCTGCCATCATCAACTTAAAAAGCAAAGTAAAGAGATTCATGCGTCCATCCGTAGGCTCAACAGGGTAGTATAAGGCCGCATTGGCATTATCGTTGAGATTCAGTTCGCGGTAAACGTCACGACGCCAGACCACATCTTCGCTCATCGGTTCTTGCGTTGGATACATCAGTTTGGCTCTCAATGTCAAGTTATTGGCATTGCTTTTCTTCACCTTTGCAGCCGCTTCAGCCTGTCGAAGCGGTGACTGTGCCCTGCCATTCATACAGCAGAGGGCTGCCAACAGCATTACATATAGTCTTTTTTTCTTTATCATCATCTTACAATTACTTCCAAAGCACCTGTCAAAGTGCGTGTGATTCCGTCAGGACCAACGGCTTTAACATGACTGATATAAAATCTTTTGTTTCGTGATAGGCTGCGGAAGGTCTCACGTTGGCGGTCAGAGAAGTTTGCTCCTGCTGATGCAACAGGGACCGCATTGCCCATATTATCAAAGAAAACAGTTTCAAAACTCAACACGCGGA
>ERZ773265.570-NODE-570-length-22247-cov-27.119367_pt1 | contig 22247 bp, 16 predicted proteins | sample MGYA00580512_ERZ773265 | MGnify/ENA primary metagenome ERZ773265 (study PRJEB29015, sample SAMEA2738169) | human oral metagenome | biome: human oral; feature: human-associated habitat; material: saliva | place: China | collected 2183 ... | reverse complement strand
TGCCGGGCATCCGCGAGATTTCCATTCAGTTTGCCGGTATCGACCCGATTAAAGACCCGATTCCTGTTGTGCCGACTACCCACTACATGATGGGCGGTATCCCGACTAACTACCATGGCGAAGTTGTCGTTCCGCAAGGTGAAGATTACGAAGTACCTGTAAAAGGTCTGTATGCGGCAGGTGAGTGCGCTTGTGCTTCCGTACACGGTGCAAACCGCTTGGGTACTAACTCCCTGTTGGACTTGGTGGTATTCGGTAAAGCTGCCGGCGACAGCATGATTAAATTCATCAAAGAGCAAAGTGACTGGAAACCTCTGCCTGCTAATGCCGGTGAGTTGACCCGCCAACGTATCGAGCGTTTGGACAACCAAACCGATGGTGAAAACGTTGATGCATTGCGTCGCGAACTGCAACGCTCCGTACAACTGCACGCCGGTGTGTTCCGTACCGATGAGATTCTGAGCAAAGGCGTTCGAGAAATCATGGCGATTGCCGAGCGCGTGAAACGTACTGAAATCAAAGACAAGAGCAAAGTGTGGAATACCGCGCGTATCGAAGCTTTGGAATTGGATAATTTGATTGAAGTAGCGAAAGCGACTTTGGTGTCTGCCGAAGCGCGTAAAGAATCGCGCGGTGCACACGCTTCAGACGATCATCCTGAGCGCGATGACGAAAACTGGATGAAACATACCCTGTATCATTCAGATACCAATACTTTGTCTTACAAACCGGTACATACCAAGCCTTTGAGCGTGGAATACATCAAACCGGCTAAACGCGTTTATTGATGAGTTTTCAGACGGCCTTTACCTTAAAGGCCGTCTGAAACCTAACCATACCCACATTGAACTGCTTGAATTCATAATACAAAATCATTAGGCAGTTTATGAGAAAAGGAACACTTCTCATGGAAAAAATGAGTTTTGAAATTTACCGTTACAACCCGGACGTTGATGCCAAACCTTATATGCAACGTTACGAGTTGGAATTGGAACCAACCGACGTTAAGCTTTTGGATGCTTTGGTGCGCCTGAAAGCGCAAGACGATACATTGTCTTTCCGCCGTTCTTGCCGTGAAGGTATTTGCGGTTCTGACGGTATGAACATCAACGGCAAAAACGGCTTGGCATGTCTGACTGATCTGCGCGGCCTGAAACAGCCGGTTAAAATCCGTCCTCTGCCAGGCCTACCTGTTATCCGCGACCTGATTGTGGATATGACCCAATTCTTCAAACAATATCACTCCATTAAACCTTACGTTGTCAATGATAATCCTATCGATGCGGACAAAGAGCGTCTGCAAACTCAGGAAGAGCGTAAAGAGTTGGACGGTTTGTACGAATGTATTTTGTGCGCCTGCTGTTCGACTGCCTGCCCGTCATTCTGGTGGAACCCTGACAAATTTGTTGGTCCGTCTGGCTTGCTGAATGCTTACCGTTTCATTGCGGATAGCCGTGATACTATTACTAACGAGCGTTTGGATAATCTGAACGACCCATACCGTTTGTTCCGTTGCCACACTATTATGAACTGCGTAGACGTATGTCCTAAACACTTGAATCCGACCCGAGCTATCGGTAAGATTAAAGAGATTATGTTGAAACGAGCCGTTTAAGAAATGATGGTTTTTGACGATATTGCCAAACGGAAAATCCGTTTTCAAACCCGCCGGGGATTGTTGGAATTAGACTTAATCTTCGGCAGGTTTATGGAAAAAGAATTCGAGCACCTGAGTGATCAGGAGTTGTCCGAATTTTCCGAAATCCTCGAATTTCAAGACCAAGAGTTGCTTGCCTTGATTAACGGACATTCGGCGACGGACAAGAAACACCTGATTCCCATGCTTGAAAAAATCAGACAGGCATGACGTATTATAGAGCTTGTTTGCGATGCTAATCCGAACAAGCTCTTTCCATACGGAGGCCGTCTGAAAAAAAGGACCGTGCCGCTTGGGCGGCAACGAAAGCCCCAACTTACAAAGGAGTTTAAGAATGTCTAAATCAGTCAAGCTCACCACCCCGAATCAAGAGACCTTGGAACTGCCAGTATTGGAAGCAAGTATCGGCCATGATGTGGTTGATATCCGTACTTTGACTAAAAATACAGGTCTGTTTTCCTTCGACCCCGGATTCGTGTCAACTGCAAGTTGTGAATCCAAAATCACTTATATTGATGGCGATGAAGGTCTGTTGTATTACCGTGGTTATCCTATCGAGCAGCTGGCAGAAAAATCCGATTATTTGGAAGTTTGCTATCTGTTGATTTACGGCGAACTGCCTACCCCTGAACAGAAAAAAGAATTTGATGCCACAGTCAGTCGCCATACTATGCTGCATGAGCAGTTGACTTGGTTCTTCCGCGGTTTCCGTCGCGATGCGCACCCGATGGCGATGATGGTTGGCGTGGTTGGCGCTTTGTCTGCTTTCTACCAAGACAGCTTGGATATTGCCAATCCAGAGCACCGCAAAATTGCGATTTACCGCTTAATCTCCAAAATTCCGACAATTGCGGCAATGTGTTACCGTTATTCCAACGGTCTGCCGTTCAATTATCCAAAAAATAACCTTTCCTATGCTGAAAACTTCTTGCACATGATGTTTGCGACACCATGTGAAGAATACAAACCTAATCCAGTATTGGCTCGCGCGCTCGACCGCATCTTTATCTTGCATGCCGACCACGAGCAAAACGCTTCTACTTCGACTGTGCGTTTGGCCGGCTCTTCAGGCGCGAACCCATTTGCCTGTATCGCTGCCGGTATCGCCTGTCTGTGGGGTGCTTCACACGGCGGTGCAAACGAAGCTGTGTTGAAGATGCTGGACGAAATCGGCGATGTATCTAATGTTGCCGCATACATGGAAGGTGTGAAACAACGCAAATACCGTTTGATGGGCTTCGGCCACCGCGTATACCGCAATATGGATCCACGAGCCAACATCATGCGCGAAACCTGTTATGAAGTCTTGAAAGAATTGGGCTTGGAAGACAGTCCTAAATTCAAGCTGGCGATGGAATTGGAACAAATTGCACTGAAAGATCCATTCTTTGTTGAACGCAAGCTGTATCCAAACGTCGATTTCTACTCCGGTATCGTCTTGTCCGCATTGGGCATTCCAACTGAAATGTTTACCGTTATTTTTGCATTGTCGCGCAGTGTAGGTTGGATTTCTCATTGGCATGAAATGATTAGCGATCCGGCACTGAAAATCGGTCGCCCACGTCAACTTTATACCGGTGCAGAGCGTCGCGATTACGTTCCGGTAGATAAACGCTAATAGACAATACATTAATATATTGTTGAAAAGTCGTTTGAAAAAATCGAATTGCCGTTTTCAATGAGGTTGGTCGTAATTAATTAAGTTGATAGCAGGTAATTTGATTTGAAATAGGGTAGAATAAAGTGTCATTTCAGACGGCCTGAATTCCGTTCGGAGAACACGGAATTCTACCCTTTGTTTATATTTTAAAGAAAAGAGCTCACGCCATGATGGACGAAAAACTCAATTTCTCTTATCTGTTTGGTTCTAATGCGCCATACATCGAGGAGTTGTATGAAAAGTTTCTGGATAATCCGGAATCTGTCGATGAAAAATGGAAACAGTACTTTACCGATTTGAGTAAACAGCCGGGCGCAGTCGCTGTCGATGTTGCCCATACACCGATTCGTGAATCATTTGCCACTTTGGCTAAAAAGAAAATTGCCGCGGCCGTCGCAGGCGGTGTGGATGAGGCAATGATGAAAAAGCAAGTCAGCGTTTTGCGACTGATTTCTGCCTATCGTATCCAAGGCGTGGGTGCAGCCCAACTTGATCCGCTCAAACGTATTCCTCCTCAAAATATCGAAGCGCTCGATCCTAAATTCCACGGTCTGTCAGATGCCGACATGGCGCTTCAGTTCAATATGGGCGAGGGCGATTTTTCCGGTCAGAGCAAACTGCCTCTGTCCCAAATCATCAGCAACCTCAAACAAACCTACTGCGGCCATATCGCGGTAGAGTACATCTACATTCCAAATACCGAAGAGCGTCGCTGGGTTCGCAATTATTTTGAAAGCGTACTGTCTACGCCAAGCTACAGCGTTGAACAAAAACGCCGTATCTTGAAAGAAATGACTGCTGCCGAAACTCTGGAACGCTACCTGCATACCAAATATGTCGGCCAAAAACGCTTTGGTGTAGAAGGCGGCGAAAGCGCGATTGCCGGTTTGAACTACCTGATTCAAAACGCCGGTAAAGACGGTGTAGAAGAAGTCATCATCGGTATGGCACACCGTGGCCGTCTGAATGTTTTGGTGAACATTTTGGGCAAAAAACCCAGCGATTTGTTCGCTGAGTTTGAAGGCCGTGCCGAAATCAAATTGCCTAGCGGCGACGTGAAATACCACATGGGCTTCAGCTCCGATATCGCTACGCCACATGGTCCAATGCACGTTTCTTTGGCATTCAACCCATCACACTTGGAAATCGTTAACCCAGTAGTGGAAGGTTCTGCGCGTGCCAAACAAAAACGTTTGGGCGAAAACGGCCGCGATAAAGTTTTGCCGGTATTGATTCACGGTGACTCTGCATTTATCGGTTTGGGTGTTAACCAAGCAACATTCAACCTGTCTAAAACACGCGGTTATACCACAGGTGGTACTGTTCACATCGTGATCAACAACCAAATCGGCTTTACGACTTCCGATACCCGCGATACCCGTTCTACCGTACACTGTACCGATATCGCGAAAATGGTTTCCGCTCCGGTTATCCATGTGAACGGCGATGATCCTGAACGCGTTTGCTTTGCCATCCAAGCTGCCTTGGATTACCGCAAAAAATTCCATAAAGATATCGTGGTCGACGTTGTCTGCTACCGTAAATGGGGCCACAACGAGGGCGATGATCCGACCTTGACCCAACCGATGATGTACAAAAAAGTATCGCAACACCCAGGTGCGCGTGCTTTGTACACCGAGCAACTGATTGCTGAAGGCGTGGTAACTCAAGCTGAGGCTGACGGTTACATCCAAGCCTACCGTGATGCTTTGGACAAAGGCGAACATGTTGAACAAACAACTTTGAGCAATTTCCAACGTACGCAAATCGATTGGAGCAAATACCAAGGCAAAGATTGGCGCGAACACATCGAAACCGGTTTGCCTGCCGCAGATATTGAGCGTCTTACTGAGAAATTTACCGCCGTACCGGAAGGCTTTGCCCTGCATCCGACTGCAAAACGTGTACTTGAAGCGCGTAAAGCCATGGCATCCGGCAAGCAAGCCATCGACTGGGGTATGGCTGAGACCTTAGCATACGCAAGCCTGCTGACTAAAGGTCATGGCGTGCGTATTTCCGGTGAGGACTCCGGCCGCGGTACATTCTCACACCGTCATGCAGTATTGCACGATCAAAACCGTGAAAAATGGGACGACGGTACTTATGTTCCTCTGCGCCATATGGGCGAAGGCATGGGTGAGTTCCTGGTTATCGACTCCATTTTGAACGAAGAAGCCGTGATGGCGTTTGAGTACGGCTTTGCCTGCTCCGCTCCTGACAAGCTGACCATTTGGGAAGCTCAATTCGGTGACTTCGCCAACGGTGCACAAGTGACTATTGACCAATTCCTGTCTTCAGGCGAAACCAAATGGGGTCGTTTGTGCGGTCTGACCACCATCCTGCCGCACGGCTACGACGGTCAAGGCCCTGAGCACTCTTCTGCACGCGTAGAACGTTGGTTGCAACTGTGTTCTGAGAACAATATGCAAGTCATCATGCCGTCTGAAGCGTCGCAAATGTTCCACATCTTGCAACGTCAAGTCTTGGGTTCATACCGCAAACCGCTGGTGATTTTCATGTCCAAACGCCTGTTGCGCTTCAAAGGTGCAATGAGCCCGCTGGAAAACTTCACCGAAGGTTCGACCTTCCGTCCGGTTATCGGCGATACCGCAGAACGTGCAAGCAATGACAACGTGAAACGCGTGGTATTGTGTGCCGGTCAGGTTTACTATGACTTGGAAGCTGGTCGTGCCGAGCGTAAACTGGAAGATGATATCGCTATCGTCCGCGTTGAGCAGCTGTATCCGTTCCCATACGACGAGGTTAAAGCTGAACTGGCGAAATATCCGAACGCGAAATCTGTGGTTTGGGCGCAAGAAGAGCCGAAAAACCAAGGTGCGTTCTACCAAATCCGTCACCGCATCGAAGACGTTATCAGCGAAGAGCAAAAACTGTCTTATGCCGGTCGTCCAAGCAGCGCATCGCCTGCAGTGGGCTACTCAAGCAAACATATCGCTCAATTGAAACAATTGGTTGAAGACGCTTTGGCGTTGTAAGCCAAGTTGCATTCCGTCTGAGGCTGTTCAGGCGGAATGCCCATATGCAGAATTAAAAACACACAACAGGCCGTCTGAAAGGGCCATTGGAGACACAAAATGATTATTGATGTAAAAGTACCTATGCTGTCTGAAAGCGTATCTGAAGGCACGCTCTTGGAATGGAAGAAAAAAGTTGGCGAAGCAGTTGCCCGTGACGAAATCCTGATCGATATCGAAACTGACAAAGTGGTTTTGGAAGTACCTTCTCCACAAGCCGGCGTATTGGTTGAAATCGTAGCGCAAGACGGTGAGACCGTTGTTGCCGACCAAGTTTTGGCACGCATCGATACAGCTGCTACTGCCGCTGCCGAAGCACCTGCAGCCGCTCCTGCCGAAGCAGCCCCAGCCGCCGCTCCTGCTGCTGCACAAAACAACGCCGCTATGCCTGCCGCCGCCAAACTGGCTGCCGAGACCGGTGTTGACGTGAACGCATTGCAAGGTTCCGGCCGTGACGGTCGCGTATTGAAAGAAGACGTACAAAATGCCGCTGCCAAACCTGCCGCAGTCGCTGCTCCTGCCGTTGCACTTCCTGCCGGCGCACGTCCTGAAGAACGCGTACCAATGAGCCGCCTGCGTGCCCGTGTTGCAGAACGCCTCTTGGCTTCTCAACAAGAAAACGCCATTCTGACTACATTCAACGAAGTCAACATGAAACCAATCATGGACTTGCGTGCGAAGTACAAAGATAAATTCGAGAAAGAACACGGCGTAAAACTGGGCTTTATGTCCTTCTTCGTTAAAGCCGCTGTTGCCGCATTGAAAAAATATCCGGTTGTGAATGCTTCTGTTGACGGTAAAGACATCGTGTACCACGGCTACTTTGACATCGGTATCGCGATTGGCAGCCCACGCGGTTTGGTTGTACCAATCCTGCGCGATGCCGACCAAATGAGTATTGCCGACATCGAACAAGCAATTGTTGATTACGCGAAAAAAGCCAAAGACGGCAAAATCGCTATCGAAGATCTGACCGGCGGTACATTCAGTATTACCAACGGCGGTACTTTTGGTTCTATGATGTCTACCCCGATCATCAACCCGCCTCAATCTGCGATTTTGGGTATGCACGCCACTAAAGAGCGCGCCGTGGTTGAAAACGGTCAAGTTGTTGTCCGTCCAATGATGTATCTGGCTTTGTCTTACGACCACCGTATCATTGACGGCCGCGAAGCTGTATTGACCTTGGTGGCCATTAAAGACGCGTTGGAAGACCCAGCTCGCCTGTTGTTGGATCTGTAATCGTTTCAGACGGCCTTTTATTTGTTAATGAAAAGGCCGTCTGAATTTTTATTTAGATGTAGCGTAATGTAGTATCGTGCTACAATAGGCTCAACAAACGATTGAGGCCGTCTGAAACATTTGATTCGAATGAATCGGCAGATATGGACTTTCAGACGGCCTTTTCTTAAAACCATCAAAACGCAGTCATTCAAAATAAAAAAGAAACAAAAAGTATCGTTTTTATTTTGAGATACTGCAAAAGCAAAGGATGACACGATGTCTCAATATGATGTAGTAGTGATTGGTGCAGGCCCGGGCGGATACGTTGCCGCCATCCGTGCCGCGCAACTGGGTTTCAAAACCGCTTGCGTTGATGCAGGCGTTAACAAAGCAGGCAATGCCCCTGCATTGGGCGGTACTTGCTTGAATGTAGGTTGTATCCCTTCCAAAGCCCTGTTGCAATCCAGCGAACATTTCCACGCTGCGCAACACGATTTTGCCGAACACGGTATCACTGTCGGCGACGTAAAATTCGACGCGGCCAAAATGATTGAGCGCAAAGATGCCATCGTGACCAAGCTGACCGGCGGCGTGAAATTCCTGTTCCAAAAAAACAAAGTAACCAGCCTGTTCGGTACTGCTTCCTTTGCCGGTAAAAATGGCGATGCTTACCAAATCGAAGTCGATAACAAAGGCGAGAAAACCGTTATCGAAGCCAAACACGTCATCGTAGCGACTGGTTCCGTACCGCGTCCGCTGCCACAAGTTGCTATCGACAACGTGAACGTATTGGACAACGAAGGCGCATTGAACCTGACCGAAGTGCCTGCCAAACTCGGCGTGATCGGTTCCGGCGTGATTGGTCTGGAAATGGGTTCCGTATGGAACCGCGTGGGTGCAGAAGTTACCATTCTTGAAGCTGCGCCGACCTTCCTGGCTGCCGCCGACCAACAAATCGCCAAAGAAGCCTTCAAATACTTTACCAAAGAACAAGACTTGAACATTGAATTGGGCGTGAAAATCGGCGACATCAAATCTGAAGGCAAAGGCGTTTCCGTTGCTTACGAAACTGCTGCCGGCGAAGCCAAAACCGAAGTATTCGACAAACTGATCGTTGCCATCGGCCGTATTCCAAACACCAAAGGCCTGAACGCCGAAGCCGTAGGCTTGGAAAAAGACGAACGCGGCTTTATCAAAGTGGATGGCGAATGCCGTACCAACCTGCCTAACGTATGGGCAATTGGCGACGTGGTTCGCGGCCCGATGTTGGCACACAAAGCCAGCGACGAAGGCGTTGCTGTTGCCGAGCGCATTGCCGGTCAAAAACCGCATATCGACTTCAACAACGTACCGTTTGTTATTTACACCGACCCTGAAATCGCTTGGGTGGGTAAAACTGAAGAGCAGCTCAAAGCCGAAGGCGTGGAGTACAAAAAAGGTACTTCAGGTTTCGGTGCAAACGGTCGCGCATTGGCAATGGGCAAAGCCAAAGGTACGGTTAAAGTATTGGCAGATGCCAAAACCGACCGCATCTTGGGCGTACACATGATCGGCCCGGTTGTCAGCGAATTGGTTACCGAAGGCGTGACTGCGCTCGAATTCTTCGCCAGCAGCGAAGACATCGCACGCATTATCCATGCCCACCCAACCTTGTCCGAAGTGGTTCACGAAGCTGCATTGGCGGCCGACAAACGCGCTTTGCACGGTTGATAGACATTAAGGCCGTCTGAAACTTTTCAGACGGTCTTAAGGCCTTTGACAAATTGAATGTTCCGAGAGCTTCGTTTTCTGATTTATAATTCCGTCAGACAAACAAACAGCATTTACATTCATTATGAACAAAGAAATAGTCGGTATTTTCTTTATACCGATGGGCATCATCAGCATGTGTATGGCCGCATTGTGGCAGATGTATGTGATGATGACCGAAACTTATACGCTCAACCGTTTCAAAGATAAAGAATTGGTTTGGCGCGTGGCATTGTTGTTTATCAGTTTCAGCCTTGCCGTTTATCTGCTCTGCCCGAATTCGCGTAAAAAAGGCATTGTCTTTTTTATTCTCGGAGGAGGCGGCGCAACCATGTATCTGCTGGCGCGGATGTGGTTGCCCTTCAGTAAATAGTAGGGCCGTCTGAAAATATGGGATTGGCCGCAGGGCGATTCCTAAAACCCACTCACCTTAAGGAGAAATCCATGAATTTACACGAGTATCAGGCTAAAGAACTGCTGGCTAGCTACGGTTTGCCCGTACAAGGCGGTATTTTGGCACACAACGGCGAAGAAGCCGCTGCAGCTTACGACAAATTGGGCGGCAAATTCGCTGTTGTCAAAGCACAAGTACACGCCGGCGGCCGCGGTAAAGCGGGCGGCGTAAAAGTCGTTAAAAGCCGCGAAGAAGCTAAAGAAGTGGCTGAAAGCCTGATTGGCACCAACTTGGTAACTTACCAAACCGATGCCAACGGCCAACCTGTCAACAGCGTTTTGGTTTGCGAAGACATGTATCCTGTTCAAACCGAGCTGTACTTGGGCGCAGTGGTTGACCGTTCTACCCGCCGCATTACATTCATGGCTTCTACCGAAGGCGGCGTGGAAATCGAAAAAGTTGCTGCCGAAACTCCAGAAAAAATCTTCAAAGTAACCGTTGATCCGCTGGTCGGCCTGCAACCTTGCCAAGCTCGCGAAGTTGCGTTCCAACTGGGCTTGAAAGACAAACAAATCAACGAGTTTGTTAAACTGATGACCGGCGCGTACAAAGCGTTTGTCGAAAACGACTTCGCACTGTTTGAAGTAAACCCATTGGCAGTTCGCGAAAACGGCGCACTGGCTTGCGTGGACGGCAAAATCGGCATCGACAGCAACGCGCTCTACCGCCTGCCAAAAATCGCTGAATTGCGCGACAAATCTCAAGAAAACGAACGTGAGCTGAAAGCTTCTGAATTCGACCTGAACTATGTTGCCTTGGAAGGTAACATCGGCTGTATGGTTAACGGTGCCGGTTTGGCGATGGCTACTATGGACATCATCAAACTCAAAGGCGGCCAGCCTGCCAACTTCTTGGACGTTGGTGGTGGCGCAACCAAAGACCGCGTGGTTGAAGCGTTCAAACTGATTCTGGAAGACAAATCCGTTAAAGGCGTATTGATCAACATCTTCGGCGGTATCGTACGTTGCGACATGATTGCGGAAGCCATCGTGGCAGCCGTTAAAGAAATCAACGTCAACGTTCCTGTCGTTGTTCGTTTGGAAGGTAACAACGCCGAACTCGGCGCGAAAATCCTGAACGAATCAGGTCTGAAACTGACTTCCGCCGACGGCCTGAATGACGCAGCCGAAAAAATTGTCGCAGCCGTAAACGCCTAAGGAGAAAAGAATGAGCGTATTGATTAATAAAGACACCAAAGTATTGGTTCAAGGTTTCACCGGTAAAAACGGTACTTTCCACTCCGAACAAGCTCTGGCTTACGGCACTAAGGTTGTCGGCGGCGTTACTCCAGGTAAAGGCGGTCAAACCCACCTGGATCTGCCTGTATTCAACACCATGAAAGAAGCCGTTAAAGAAACCGGCGCGGACGCATCTGTAATTTACGTCCCAGCTCCGTTTGTTTTGGACTCTATCGTTGAAGCAGTTGATTCAGGCGTAGGCTTGGTCGTTGTGATTACCGAAGGCGTGCCTACTTTAGACATGCTCAAAGCCAAACGTTACTTGGAAACCAACGGCAACGGTACCCGCTTGGTCGGCCCTAACTGCCCGGGCGTGATTACTCCGGGTGAGTGCAAAATCGGTATTATGCCGGGCCACATCCACACTCCAGGCCGCATCGGTATTATTTCTCGTTCCGGTACATTGACTTACGAAGCCGTGGCACAAACCACCAAACTGGGCTTGGGTCAATCAACCTGTATCGGTATCGGCGGTGACCCGATTCCTGGTATGAACCAAATCGACGCACTGAAACTCTTCCAAGAAGACCCAGATACTGACGCCATCATCATGATCGGTGAAATCGGCGGTACTGCGGAAGAAGAAGCAGCCGAATACATCCAATCCAACGTAACCAAACCTGTTGTAGGTTACATCGCTGGTGTTACCGCTCCTAAAGGCAAACGTATGGGCCACGCCGGTGCGATTATTTCCGGCGGTAAAGGTACTGCCGAAGAAAAATTCGCCGCTTTCGAAAAAGCCGGTATCGCTTACACCCGCAGCCCTGCCGAGTTGGGCACTACCATGCTGGAAGTGTTGAAAGCAAAAGGTTTGGCATAAGACTTAAATCTTTAAGCTGAATTGAAAAGGCCGTCTGAAGTTTTCAGACGGCCTTTAATTTAAGGGATAAATGGCAGATAAGAATACATTTTTGCAAATCAAACCAATGTTGGGAATGACAGTGCCGAAAGGGCATATGGATAGAATCCCCTAATTGTTAAACTGTTTTACTTCATCAGTTTTTGAACGATTTTCCCAGTTGTGTTGTCCATTCGGTATTGGTTAATTGTACCGTTGACAATATATTCAGCGGCTTTTTCAATGACATCCAATCCGACATCAAACCATTCGTTTGGGATGTAACTTTTCCCGTCTTTTCCCATTAAACGGATATTCAGTTTTTGCGCAGCAAAGAAGGCGTGCAATAAACGCTCGAACGTATGCGGATTGATATTGCGACATTCAAAAGACAATACAGGGACAACTTTGCTTTCCAAGAAAGCAGTATCGCTTTCCGCATTAGCGATTCTGTTTTCCACCGTATCCGTCGTGAAGCCTATTTTATAGAGATTTTTATAGGCGGCAAACTGCGGTTTGGGCTGAAGCAGTTTAACGATGTAAAGGTGTCCTGTTACCAAATCCGGCTGAATATCGGCGGTCAAAATATCCGGCAGGGCTTCAGTATCAGCCAGCATGACTTTTTTACCGTTTTCATCTTTATAGACAGCGCGGGCGAGCGAGCGGGTTAGGATGTTGGATTCCGTCCCATTTTCATAAATAACGCGCAACCGTCTGTTTCCTCTTGTACTTTTCCTGTCTTCCGTCTCCGCAAAATCAGCGACGTAACACAAGGCCCCGTGTAATAGGAACACATCGCCCGGCTGAAGGAAGGTTTCAGTTTTGAGGCGTTCAAAATGGGCTTTACCGTGTTTGAGCATGTGGTGGATTTGTTTGAACCAAGCTTCAAACCGCCAAAAGTCCGTACAGGGTTGCCGTACCGCATTGTCTTCGTCCGTATAGGGAGCCCCATTTATCGTCCGCTGTTGGATGTGTTCTATCCTGAAAATATCCGTATTGCCCACGTCAAGCAGGTTTAAATCGTCATTGTTGAAGATGTCTTCCAGCGTAACCACATTTTCAGCTTTGCAGCATTCCGTTTTTTCAGACGGCCTTAGCAGATTGAGCGTATCGTATTGTCGGAGGGTTTCACAATGCTGTTTGTTGTTCAGCAAGGCTTGCCATTTTCTGTCTAAAATTTTTTCATCCAAATTACCGTCTTTATTCGGTAAACGTCCATGCCGTCTGAAAAACGATTCGACTTCGCCGAATGTTTGTAAAACCATCGCATCGGCATCGGCTTTGGCGGCAATCGGTTTGACATCGGCAAGCAGGCCTAAATCGTCATGATTGAAAATATCGTCCAAGCTGTTAATTTTAGAATCAACGCGCATACCTTTTAGCAACATATTCAGCCCCTTGCCATGCGTTCCGCTTTTTTGTTGCGGATATAGATTAAGGCCTCGCCCATGCGTTTTTCCAAGGGGTCGTCTGAATCTTTGTCAGGCATCCGATTGTTGGTGCGGACAAATTCATTGATACGCGGCCACAGCATAGCGGCTTCGTCTTCCGTCATTTGGATGCGGTCAGCCTGTACATAATCCTGAATCGCTTTCAACAGCGGCGCGTCCACATTTTTGGACAAGACTTCATATGCGTCCCTGAAAGGATTGACTTCGCGGATTAAATCCACATTCAACCTATCTACATTGATAAATTTTTCGCCGACTTTGACAAAGCGGTTGTCAGCGGTTTTGACTTCGCCTGTTTGCAGATTTTTGATTTTCGCGTTGTCAGGCAAATCTCGTTCCCTGACAGTTTCTTCAACAGAATAACTCTGCCCGGCTTCTTGCAACTTAACCGTATCGACAAAAAAATCTCCCTGCCTGATATAGGTTTTTTCGCCTTCGATAAGCGCGTTGTCGGGCAAATCCTTGCCGTCTTTGATACCGCCGCCCTGCGTTACCGCCATTTTAGTCAGCGTCCCTTGCACGATTTGGTCTTGCTCTTCTACCGACAGCTCGGGATAACGGCAGGCAACAATCTTCGGAAGCGCGGTTTCATTGATGGCAGAAGCAGGCGTGTCTTCCTGAATATAGCGTTTGGCATTTTGCGTATCCTGTACCAACGCAGCGATAAGGTCGTCTGAATCCTTATTCAGAATATCGACGACTTTTTTAGAGGCGGACAGCGTCGTATCGTCGATAATCACATCGCCCGGATTGGGCTGTTCATCCGGCCTCATATCAGAGCGGCGGCGGAAAGTGATATTGGGCGCCAACACCTGCTCCATCAGCAGCGACAGCGTAATCGCCTTCAAAAGATTATTAACCGACACTTTGACATCTTCATCTGTCGCATCAGGCTGCGCAATCAGATTGGTAAATTGAGCATGGGTTTTCCCCTCGCAATCCCGAGTGGCGCGACCGATGATTTGGACGACTTCCGTCATCGAGCTGCGGTAGCCTATGGTCAGCACATGCTCGCAATAGGGCCAGTCGAACCCCTCCTTCGCCATACCCAGCGCAATAATAATATCCATATCATCGCGCGATTTGATATTGCGTAAATATGCCTGGATTAAAGAACGGTCGGATGTTTTACGGTCGTCCACCAAGTCCGCCAGTTTCAGCAGCCTGCCGTCATGGGCTTTGACCGTGATGATGCCTGTTTCGCGGTCTTTTTCCACAAATTCGCCCAAGGTGTCGATGATATGGTCGACTGCCGAATACTTATCGACCGCCGCTTCGCCTGAATTGACGTTGGGAATATGGATAATCGTCTTTTTCGACGGATCGAGCACTTCGCCCAAAGCATCGAGATAGCGGCCTTGGTAGAAGTGGTAGCCCAATCCCAGAGATTTCAAATATCGGTAGCCGTTGAGTTGTTCGTAGTAGGTATAGGTTACTTTTTCAAACTTAGCTTCGTCTTCTTCGCTCAAAATCGGTACAGCGTCGCCTCGGAAATACGAGCCGGTCATGGCGATAATATGAGCCGAAGAGTTGCGCATGATTTCGTCCAAGACTGCGCCCAAACGGTTGTTTTCTTCCGCAGAAACATGATGGAACTCGTCAATCGCCACCAGCGTGTCATTAAATGCCCCGACATCTGCGAGTTTGTCGAAGGCAAAGCGGAAAGTCGCATGGGTGCAGACCAAAACTTGGTCGTTGCCGCGCATAAAGCGGATAAAGGCATCCACTTTGCCTTGGTCTTTATCGTCGCCGCTGCCCGTGCAGAGATTGTTTTCCGGCTTGACGCGCCAATCGGCAAAAAAGCCGTGTTTCGCCAATTCGGTATCGGCAAACGAGCCGCCGATGGACATTTCGGGTACGGCGATAATCGCTTTTTTGATGCCTTGATGGGCCAGCTTGTCCAAAGCCAAAAACATCAGCGCGCGGGATTTGCCTGAGGCGGGCGGCGCTTTGAGCAGCAGATATTGCGCGTCGCGCTTGGCAAACGCTTTGGCCTGCATTTCGCGCATGCCCATATTGTTTGGTTTGGTGCTGTTACCGGTTTGTCCGTATTCGACGTGGAGCAGGGGGATAGTCAAGATATTTTCCTTTTAAAGACGGTGATGTCGGGGCAAAGATGCCGTTTTACGGCGTTTTTTGGCCGTTGACGGCTTTTTCGTATAAATCAAACAAAAATTCTACGCGCTCCATGCCGTCTGAAAAGGGTTTGGTGCGGTAGAGGCGGTCAACGGCGGTATCGAGGCGGAGATGGGCTTCTTTGAGCGGCAGCGGCATTTTATCGGGATCGTAGAGTTGCGCGAGGGTTTGGTCGGGGTAGTCGGCGCGGATAAGCAGGATGTCTTCAGCAAGCGCGGCTATGCGAGATTTTTCAGCTTCGTCGGCTTCGGGCCAAGGAAAATTGTTGTACACAATCGTGCCGGAATAGCGATAACGGCTTTCCAAACGGCCTGCGACAGTGCGCATCCAGTCGTTGTGCATGGCAGAGGTAAGGATGCCGAATTCGTAGAGAGTGGCATTGGGGATCATCAGGTTGGCATTGCTGCTGATGGTCTCAGTGTCAAAAAAATCCATCGGAACGTACTCGCGCCGTTCTGAGGTCGTGCTGGGAACGAGGATGTAGTTTCCTGAGGCAGGATGGCGGATTTCATCAAACAAATGGGGGATGTCTGCTTTTTGAACGGTCGCAGCTTTTTTGCTGGCAAGGCGGACAGCGCGTACTTTTTCTACCCTTTCAGAAACAAGGGGATGTTTTTCAGGCAGGCTGTCGAGGTCTTCTTGGGTCAAGTCAGTCAGCCAGAGGCACCAGCGTTGTTTGCCGTTGAGAAATTCGTCAGAGCCGAGCAGTTTTTTAATCCATTTGGCAGACTGCGGCTCACGGGCGATGAGGCTGTCTTTTTCTTCTGTGGTAAGGATGAGATTGCCGCCTTCGACGGGTTTGTTGCCGTAAACCATTTTGGAAACGTTGCATAAAGGCTGTTCACGGGCAGCAACCGCAAGATTGCTGCCTGGAATCAGGTAGGGGCTGATGTTGGCAACGCTTTGGCTGTGCCATTCTTTATCGAGAAGTTTGTAGAGCTTGGGCTGCGCGCTATTGGGGCTGAGGCCGTCTGAAAGATATGCTGCTTCCAGGCCGATGATGACGACGTGGACGGCGGCTTTGTCTTTGGCATTGTTTGCCCACGGGAAGGTCTGGTAGGCGAAGGCAATGCGGTTGCCCAATGCGAAGATAGGGGGCCAGAGGGTGGCAACTTGGTCGCCTTGGCTGATGGAATTGGTAGCAACAAGGGCGAGCCTGGCGCGGCTGGCGCGGATATATTGCGCGCCTTTCCAAAACCAACAGGCAACGTAATCCAAGACGCCGTATTTTTTCCAGCCGTCAAAAACCATATCCATATCTTCGTTTTGTTCCTCGTCGCGCGAATTTGAGCCGCCAAACGGGGGATTGCCGACGATATAGACTTCGTCTTCAGCGCGGTTGCTGCGGGGGCAGAAGGCCTCCCAGTTTTCGCGCAGGCTGTTTGCGGCCTTAATGTTGCCGCCGCTTTTGAGGGGCAGGGTGGGTAGGCTGTTGCCCAGCTCGTTTTCGTGGGCAAGGTTCATTTGGTGTTCGGCCAGCCAAAGCGAAAGCATGGCGATTTCGTGGGCGAAGTCGTCCAGCTCGATGCCGTAAAATTGGTCGAGACGGATTTGGCTGCTGAAGATGGCGTTGCTGTCGATTTCTTTGACGGCTTTGAAGATTTCGATTTCGAGGCGGCGCAGCTCTTTGTAGGCGATAATCAGGAAATTGCCACTGCCGCAGGCGGGATCGAAGATTTTGATGTTGCCCAGCCGCATGGAGAGGCTGTATAGGGCTTTCAGACGGCCTTCATTGCTGGGATAGCGTTTGAAGATATCTTGAAACGCCGTCTGAAGCTCGTCAAGGAAGAGCGGCTTGATGGCCTTCATGATGTTGGGGACGGAGGTGTAGTGCTGTCCCAAACGGCTGCGCTGTTTCGGGTCTATCACGCTTTGAAACATGGAGCCGAAGATGTCGGGATTGATTTCAGACCAGTTGAGTTTGCCGCATTCGAGCAAAAGGCGGCGGGTGCACTTATCGAAATCGGGGATGGGCTCGTCTGCCTGGAAAAGCCCGCCGTTGACGTAGGGAAAACTTGCGAGATGGATGGGCAGGGCTTCGGAACGTTTTTCAGGGGGCGTGTCGAGGGTCTGGAAAAGTGCGGTCAGGACTTCGTCTGTATTCTCGCCGGTTTTATGCGTATGGCTTTCAATGAGTTTGGTAAAGCTGTCTTTGGGGAAAATTTTGGTGTCTTCGGCAAAAAAGCAGAAGAGCAGGCGGGTCAGGAAGACATTAAGGGCATGGATGTCTTCGGGTTTCTCGAGATGGTTGGTGCGGCGGATTTGGTCGAAAAGGCGCCCCATTTTTTCGGCGGCTTTGGTGTCGGCAGGATTTTCTTCAAATCCGCTGCTTTTTTCCAAGCCTGCGAGAGGAAGGAAAAAGCCGTAGTTTTGCGCTAAATCAGTGTAGGCGCATTCGAGGTAGTCGTCGGCTTGGATATCGTAGGCGGCGATGTTTTGAAAATCGGTTACGATAAAGAAGCGGATTTTGTTTTTGTCGGCGGTGGCGGATTGTTTCAGGTCTTGCAGGACGTCGTATATGTCTGCGTCGGGGGCGACGGGTTTGAAATAGAGTTTGCGGCTGAGGGCAATTTCGCCATGCAAGGGCATATCGGCGACGTTGGTGCCGGGGGTTTGGTTTTGCAGTTTGGTAATGGTGGCTTTCGGGGTATCGAACAGGCGTAGGAAGCCATAGATGAAATTTGCTTTGTCTTCCGACTGCACGAGCTTGGTCAGCCCGTCAAAAAGTTTGGTAGGATTGACTGCCATGGTTGCGACACCTTTGTTAAGAAATTGTAATGATATGAAATTATATCTTTTTTTATCAAAAAAGAATATTGGAATAGGCTGTGTAAAAGGTATTAAAAAAGGCCGTCTGAAGTTTTCAGACGGCCTTTTTTAAATTCCATTTAGTCATTTTCAGAATAAGCACTTAATTTAATTTAAATTAACGTTTATTTTGGAATAAACGGTTATAATTTATTAACAGATAAATAGTCTGTAACCATATCAACCTATATCAAGGAGAAAAGCATGAAAAAACACGATTTTGAAGCACGTCGCGAGGCTTTGCTGAAAGACATCCGAGAAGTGATGGATGATGTGGAAGAGTTGTACCGCAATGGTGTGGAAGCCGGTTCGGAAGAGGGCAGCAAAGCCCGAGCCAAATTGGAAGAAAAATTGGCTGTGGCCAAAGAGCGTTTGAGCCGTTTTGAAGAAGAAGCCGGCGAGCGTCTGCGCCATCATGCCGAGCGTGCGCGTGAAAAATACGAGCAGTTTGAAGAAGCGGCTCAGGAGCGTTTTAAAGAAGGCAAAGAGCGTTTTGCCGAATTTGAAGCCGATGCAGGTGCGCGTTTGAAACGCGGTGCCAAACACGCTGATGAAGTGGTGCATGAAAAACCATATTATGCAATGGGTTTTGCCGCATTGGCCGGTTTGGTTGTTGGTGTGTTGTTGAACCGCCGTTAATGCGAATATGTTAAGGCCGTCTGAACAGGCGTGCACATGGAATCATGGATTTCATTGCGCCGTGCAGACGGCCTTAGCCTTATGTTTCCTAAGAAAAAAGGATAATCGAGATGGGAATTCGCCAGCGTTTTGAACATGGCAAGGCTTTGTTGAATCAGGGCGTGGATTTGCTGCTGTTGCGTTTGCAGGTATTGAGCTTGGATTTGACGCGTCAGGCGGAGAATGTGTTCCGGTTGGCGATCTGGTTGGTGTTGTCCGGCGCGCTGTTGATGGTGGGCTTGGTCGGTTTACTGTTCGGTTTGAACCGCGTGCTGACGGATGTTGCGGCTTTGTGGGTGTTTTTCGGCATTTTCTTCGCGAGCCTGCTGATTATTGCCGTATTGTTCCGCAAAGTGTCGGCAGATTATCGGGAGCAGGGCAGTCGTGTGGCTGAGACCTTGCAGGATATTCGGACAGACATTGCGTATTTGCGCGGGGAGATAGATAAGGGGGCGGACGATGAAGCAACAGAAGTATGAAGAAGCGCGCGAGCTGCTGCTTTTGGAAGCCAAGCTGGTGCGGCTGCGGATTGAAGCGGAAAATTTGAAACTGCGTAAAGCGGAAGAAAGCAAAACACGACAGGGCAATCAGTTGATTAAGCTCGCAGATGTGGCGTATCAGTTGAGTCAAACGCGTTTGCTGTCTCAACGCGCTTTGTTTTCTACATCGCGCCGTCGGCATTGGATTTGGCTGTTATTGGCTGTCATATTGGGCTTGTCGAGATAATCGAGGGCAGAGGTTTGGTCAAAATGATATTTGCGGCGGGTTGTTGGAGCGTGTGAGCCGCTTGTTGAGGACGCTGCGTCATTGTGTTGCCGAAACTGAAACTTTATCTATGTTGAGTATTTTTTACAAAAGACACCGGCCGTCTGAACATTTCAGACGGCCTCAATGTTTGGAGTTTCAGATATAATGGCGGCAATTTTGAAATTATTAAATGAAGGATAAGTGATGAACCGTTTATATCCCCACCCGATTATCGCCCGTGAGGGCTGGCCGATTATCGGCGGCGGTTTGGCTTTGAGCCTGCTGATATCGATGTGCTGCGGCTGGTGGTCTTTGCCGTTTTGGGTGTTTACCGTATTTGCCCTGCAGTTTTTCCGCGATCCTGCGCGTGAAATTCCGCTAAATCCTGAAGCGGTGTTGAGCCCGGTTGACGGCCGTATCGTGGTGGTTGAGCGCGCACGCGATCCGTATCGTGATGTCGATGCTTTGAAAATCAGTATTTTTATGAACGTGTTCAACGTGCATTCGCAAAAATCGCCTGCCGATTGTACGGTAACGAAAGTGGTCTATAACAAAGGCAAATTCGTGAATGCGGATTTGGACAAAGCCAGCACGGAAAACGAACGTAACGCGGTTTTGGCGACTACAGCTTCTGGTCGTGAAATTACTTTTGTTCAAGTGGCCGGTTTGGTGGCGCGTCGTATTTTGTGCTACACCCAAGCAGGTGCGAAACTGTCTCGCGGCGAACGCTATGGCTTTATCCGCTTTGGTTCGCGAGTGGATATGTATCTGCCTGTCGATGCTCAGGCGCAAGTGGCGATTGGCGATAAAGTTACCGGCGTCAGCACTGTATTGGCGCGTTTGCCGCTGACTACGCCGGAAACTGAATCTGAGCCTAAAGCCGCAGCTCCACAAGCTGCGCCAGCTCCACAAGCAGTGCCTGCTTCACAAGCGGCTCCGGTTGAAACAGTGGCAAGCCAATCTACCGAACAACAGCAAATTGAAGCAGCGGCGGCTAAGATTCAAGCGGCTGTGCAAGATGTGTTGAAAGATTAATAGTCAGTTTTGAATGATTGGTTAAAACAAGAAAAAGGTTTTCAGACGGCCGTCTGAAAACCTTTTTTGTTTGCCTGTCCGATTTTAAAACTTCACGTTTACACCGCCAGTAAAGCTGCGGCCCATTTGCGGCGTATCAGAGAGGAAGCTGCTGTGGGCGTAAACGGATTGGTTGAGCAGGTTGTCGGCTTTGACGTACCAATTCCACTCGCCATAGCGCGTATTGCGGCGGTAGTTTGCGCCGAGGTTGAGCATATGGTGTCCGGGCGTGCGCGTTTCGTAGCGGGCGAGTTTGTTTTGTGCGAACACGCGGTAGTAGTCCAAGTTGGCATCGATGCGGTCGGTTAGCGAGGCTTTCAGGTGGACGCCAAGGCGCGCAGCCGGAACGCGGGGTGCGTTTTGGTCGTTCTGTGCGATGAAAGGACGGTTGCCGTAGGCATCTTCCCTGCCGGGTAGGGACGGTAGGTTTTTCAGACGGCCTCGTACATAGTCGCCGGAAACGCCGATGCGGTAGCGCGGTGTCGGTTTGAAGTAGATTTCACCTTCCGCGCCGTAGAAGTCGGCGCCGGATTGGTTGTAACGCACAAGCTTCATTTCGCTGTCGTTTTCGATGGATTTGGGGCCGCGTCCGTCGTTTAAGGTTTGGGCGTAAATGTAGTTGTCGAAGCGGTTGCGGTAGAGCGCCAGATTGTATTGCCAGCGGTCGCCTTCGTAGCCCAGCGCGAGTTCGATGTTGTTGGAACGCTCTTTGTTGAGGTGTTTGTTGCCGACTTCAAAGGTATTGGTGGCAACGTGTTTGCCGTGTGCGTACAGTTCTTGCGTTGACGGCAGGCGTTCCTGATGGGAGGCGGTCAGGCTGAGTTTGTGTTGTGGCGTGAAATACCAGTTGCCCGAAAGTGCGAACGAGCGGGCAGTTTGGCGGTGTGCGCCGAGGTCGGGCAGGGGCTGGTTGTAGTAGTTTTCCCGAACAATCAATGCTTTGTCGTACTGGATGGAAGCTTTTTGTTTTTCCACGCGTACGCCGCCTTCAAGCGTGAAGTTGTCCCAGTTTGCCTGTTCTACACCGAAAAAGCTGTAATGGCGCACATTATTGTCAATCAGCATCGGTTGTTGGACAGTTTCGGGAATGGCGGAAAGCGCGCTGGATTTTTGTCCCAAATATTGTACGCCCCAGCTGCCTTTCAGACGGCCTATGGGTTGGTGGCGCAACTCGATGCGGGCGTTGTGTGTTTTGTTGTTGAAGAAGTTTTCTACTGCATCGCCTGCTTTTTCGTCGTGGTGGTAGTCGTTGCGGTTCAGGTGTACGCGCAGTGCTTTAAAACCGGGGAATGGCTGCTTCCATTCGGCGCGGAGTTCGTAGCGTTTGTTGCGCAGGTCTATCCACGGTTTGCCGTTGTGGGCATGGGCGTGTACATCATCGTCGTCGTGAAAGCCGCAGCTCAAGCCCGGATTGTCGTAATCGACGTCTTCTTCGGTCAACAAGTGCGGATAAAGCTGCAAATAGCGTTTGTTAATCAAGCTCTTCTGCCAGATGATG
>ERZ773265.569-NODE-569-length-22272-cov-7.765945_pt1 | contig 22272 bp, 31 predicted proteins | sample MGYA00580512_ERZ773265 | MGnify/ENA primary metagenome ERZ773265 (study PRJEB29015, sample SAMEA2738169) | human oral metagenome | biome: human oral; feature: human-associated habitat; material: saliva | place: China | collected 2183 ... | reverse complement strand
CATTTACAAGAAAGTTTCAAAAATCACTACTTATGTAGATGAGAGCGGAAAAGAATTGCTTCCTAAAAAAGAAGGAACTCATGAAAAAGAAGTTATCACTGGTTATGAGTTTGTGAAAACAAACATCAAAGAAAACGGTGACGTGGAACATGTTTATAAACAAGTTTCAAAAATCACGACTTACGTAGACGAATCTGGAAAAGAATTGCTTCCTAAGAAAGAAGGAATCCACGAAAAAGAAACAATCAACGGATACGAGTTCGTGAAAACTGTGACTAAAGACAATGGTGATGTAGAGCACGTTTATAAGAAAGTAGCTGAGAAGAAATTACCAGCAACTAGCTTAGGACTTGCAGGCGGAATCGCTAGTGTTCTAGGTTTAACAGGTGTTGGAGCTTACTTCGGTTCACGTAAACGCAAAAAATAAACACTAAATGATTAAGAGTGCTTGATACGAGCACTCTTTTTTGTTATAATAAATAAGTAATTATTATGGAATCAAGAGAGGTTGATAAAATGAAAAAATCATCATTTAAGTTAGGAAGTCTTGGAGTAGCTGGGATTGTTCTAGTATCTCAAGTATCGACTGTTGCATTTGCGGATGAAATTGAGAAGAAAGCATTTGATGTTGATAGAACTCGATTTGAAAAACTAACAGCGAAGGCGAAAGAATTAGGAATTGAATTGATTATTGGTGACATTGTAAAAGATGTACCAACAGTGAAAGACGCCAAAGAATATCAAGCAGTAGCTCAAGCGGATTTGGATTCGCAATTGGATAAACTTGAAAAAGCATTGGATAAGTATGTTACACAGAAAGAAACGTCATTCGACGTGGAAGCTATCGGAACGATTCGAGTTGCGACGTATGTAGTGAATCCACACACTGTTTGGGTAACAGTGAATGGTAAAGTATTAAAAGAAAAAGTTGACGGAATTGAGGTTAAGGAAGACTTCACTGGATACACTTATATCAAAAGAGAAATTGGTGACGACGCAACTATAAAATACATTTACAAGCAAGTGGAAACATCAACAACTGAAACTCCGACAACAGAGAATCCAACTACTGAGACTCCAACGACCGAAGCTCCAACAACAGAAGCTCCAACAACTGAGACTCAAACTACTGACGCTAAAGTTGAGAAGAAAGCTCCAACTACTAAGAAATTACCAAACACAGGTGTCGGTATTATTGGTGGAGCTGTAAGTTTACTTGGATTAACTGGAGTGGGTGCTTACTTTACTTCACGTAAACGTAAAAAATAAAAACTAAATTTAAAAGAGTACTTCACATGAGTACTCTTTTTTGGTATACTAGATGTATCAACCGCACTCTACAGTTTATCATTGTAGTCTATCTGGCGTAGAATGGAATCATAAACTTGTAAGTGTGGTCATATAGTGAACGAGGTGAACAGATGTTATTACTAGAAACAGTTGCAAAAGAAGAACGTCATCGTACTTACGGAAATGACGTGTACTATCACATTCGTGGTAGCAACAACATCATGACGTTTGATGAATTTCAAGAATTTGCTCGTAAGAATTGGTCGATGTCAGTGGAGCAGGTTCGTATGACCGCTATTGTGAGCGAATGTGGGTTGGACATTGATGATGAGGGTTGGTACGAAGCGGAAGCTGAGATTGTTGTTGAGATTATACCAGTTTAGGACGATGAGAAATCATCGTCTTTTTATTTTGGGTCTGTACTCTATTTGTAGATGTGGTATTATTAGATGTGAGATATTACGGATATGAGGGTGATTGTATGTATAAAAATTTTCGGACATCGCAGGAGTTCATTAATGAGTATGAGGATTTATGTGAGAAGCAATGTATTACCTCACTAGAATAATGTATTACCTCACTAGAATATGGTGGTTCTCAAGATTTAAATATGTATACAATTGATTACGCAGAGAATGAATTTATTCTACCAGAGGTCAATGACCGTATTGTTGGAGTGCATTGGACTGATTTACCTCATAGAGGGGTAAGATTACCAGAAGATATGTACATGTTTGGTGCGTCATACGACGGAACTTTCGAAGGTGCTCTGGTGTTGGGACATTCTGGAGACAATAAACTTTCGTTTGGTAATCAATACACTAGCGTAAACTACATGTTTTACGATACAGAGTTTCATATCTTACATGGCGAATTGACTATTTTCAATAGTATTTTAAATGTTAATTCTATGTTTCGTTGTTGCAAAGGATTGCAACATGTGATTTTTAAAAATTGTGAACTAGCAGGAATTGAAGGCGTATTTTTGGATTCGGGCATTCGGTATGTGACATTCGATAATTGCTCCGACGTATACGCAATCCAAGATTACAAAGTATTGGCTAGTACGGTTTTTGACCGAAACATGGATACGCTAACGTTGAAGAACTGTGATGTCACGTTTGTGAACGCTATTGTTAAAATGTTTGAATATGAGTATAATTTTGAGAATTTAGAAATCGAGATTTTGGATTAGGAGTTGGAATTGAATGACAATGTTGTTTGAGACACAGGAGCAATTCGTATCAGCGGTTGATAATCTATACTTTCACCAGTTGTTAGATTGTATGACTTACTTTGGAATTTCGGCTAGCACGGAATATGTGATTAGTGACGATGGTACTAAGTTTCTTCTACCATGTGATAATAGGGATGTACTTGGAATTGATTGGCGAGAATGTCCAAGCTTGCGTATAGTGTTACCAGACGATATGTCTCAACATGGATTATCGTATACTAACACATTCAAGTATGCAAATGTTTTGACGAACGGAAACAATGAATTCTATTTTGGAGACGAGCACATTAGCACAAACGGGATGTTTGAAGGTGTAATCTTTAAGCATTTTGAATACGGGTTGACAATTAGGGATAGCGCATTAGACGTTAAATCTATGTTTCATCGTAGTTCCGGATTGCTATGTGTGACTTTCAAAAATTGTGAACTGAGTGGTTTTGATAACTTGTTTACAAATTCGAATGTAAGATATGTGACATTTGAGAACTGTTCAAACGATGAAGCTTTAAGAGATAACTACAGAATTGCGAGCAATGTATTTAATTGTGATATGACTAGGGTGACATTAAAAAGTTGTGAGCCAGACTTTGTGTTAACAATAATTGCAATGTTCGACGGAGTCGATGGTTTTGAGAATTTAGAAATCGAGATTTTAGATTAGAGGTGAGACATAGTGAGCAAAATTTATATAAATGCAATGGTATTCATTGATGCTATTAACGAACTTGATTTAGATGAGTTAAGATTTGAATATATTAGTGGAACTAACAACTACGAACTTGATAGTTATAATAATACATTTAGACTTCCAATGACTGACAAGTTGGGAATCGTAGGGCCGAACTGGAGCAAGGTGACTAAGCGAATTGTATTACCAACTGTCATGCCGACTACTGGGGTATCATACTATCAGACGTTTAGGGATGCTGTTGTTACGACCGAGGATTCGGATTGTAAAATAATCTTTGGACAAGCTGAGATTGGTACTTATAGTTTATTTGTGAACGCAACTTTTGTTGGATGTGAAGACGGTTTGATAATTCAAGATAGTTGGTTACGAGCGAATGCGATGTTTTTCGACTCTCGTGAACTGAGAAAGGTCACATTTGACAATTGTAGACTTGGTGATATGAAATATTTATTCACTCATTCGGATGTGGAACATGTGACTTTCAGAAAATGCTCACTACTGGAATGTGATTACGGTCGTAATTACCAAGATGTTGGTGCAAGTAAAGTTTTTAATGAAAAGTTGAAAACATTGACTCTGAAACAATGCGATTTGCAATTTGTGGATATGATTGTTGAGATGTTTGAGGATGATATTTTATATAGTGATTTGGAAATTGATATTATTGACTAAGGAGAAATGATGATGAGTTGGGAAACTTTTACTAGAACTAAAAACTTTTCGGAAGCATTACAATATGTAAATGTTAGTCCACTACGATTTGTGACGCATGGTGATGAGAAAGAGTGGAAATTAAACATGGAGACAGGTGCGTTCACATCTCCAATTGCGTTGGACGGACGCATTGTTTCGATGAAAGATTTAGGAATTGATAGACCAGTTTTATTACCACATAGATTGGAGACGGGAACTTATACTGGTGCATTTTCTGGTAAGACGAATCCAATTAGTTATTATCGTACGTTTAGCGAATGTGTTATTACAAGAGATGGCGGAGATGGGTATGTTAGTGACATCATCACCACGAATCATAAATTTCTAAACATGGAGCGAATGTTTTGTGGTTCTACATTTGAAGGGTTTGATGATGGTTCACATAGCTTGATGGTTACACGAAGTATTTTGAACGCTACACGCATGTTTTGTGAGAGTAAGAAATTGAAGCATGTTATTTTTCAAGAATGTAAGTTCACTGAGATGTATGAACTGTTCTGGGATAGCGATGTCGAGGTTGTAACTTTTAATAAATGCTCATTAGATAACAAGTTTAATATGTACACACAAGTATCGTCATTAATTGGAGTTTTTGGTGGTAATATAAAACGAATTGAGCTAAATAATTGTGATGAAAAGTTAGTAGCTGCAATCATGCATTTATATCGACAGTACGATTATAGCGATTGTGATTTTGAAATTGAGATTGTTGAATAAAAGGGGGTTATACGATGGACGTGTTAGCATATAATAGTGGATTTGATTTCGTTGACATGGTAAATGAGTTTGATTATGACTATGTTAAATTCGCAGGTTGTACAGCAAATGGCACTTATGTGCTAGGTGTTGACGAGGATGATGAGCTGTTGTATATTAGCGTACCAGTGGATGAGTACGATGGGAAAGTTCGAAGAATTGCACCACTCGGACTGAAACAAGGCGTTATTTTGGCGAGGCGGATTAATTACTCAGGAGATAGTACAACGCAGAGTGGTAAGTCTATTAGTTACAAAAGAGTTCTTGCTGATTGTAATATTTTCAATCAATTCTTGGATGACGAGGTCAAAATTGAAGGTAATCAAATTGACATGGAAGGATTCTTTAGCAAGTCTAATTTTACTGGATTCACTAATGGACTTACAATTAAAGATAGTTCAATTAAAGTAACTCATATATTCGGTGATAGTAAGGGTCTAGCTGAGGTGACTTTTAAAAACTGTGAACTATCATCTTTGATTGGATTGACGTCGAATAGTGATGTAGAGTGTGTCACGTTCGAGGGATGTTCACTGGTTGTAAAGGACAATTTGCATCTTAAACCGTATGAACGACCATTGGAAGCAAGTTGTTTGGATGAGATATTCGGAAGGAAAACGATAACTGTGAACTTGAGGTGTTGTGATGATAGTTTAATTGAGCAGTTGATGAAGCTTAATTTGAGAACACAACAATTTTTCAGAGAATTGGAAATTAATATTACAGACTAAGTCTTAGAATAGGAGGGAAGCAATATATGGAGTGGATTGAATTCGGTACTGGTACGAAAGCGGCGACCAAGTTTGGAAAAGCAGCGAACATGTCGGAATCTGAGACACTTTTGTTTGATGAATTTGTTGATTCATCTACATCTGGGTATTCTTTGAGTACTGATGGAACTAAATTCAGACTTCCAGTTAATAACTTGGAAACAGTGTGTTCAGTGGAGAACACTGGTTTGAATAAGAGAATTACGTTACCATATTCAATGCCAGTGACGACTGGATTTTCTGAATTGAGTTATCGGAACACATTTAAAAATTGTACGATTGAGTTTGACAAATTAAGAAAAGAACTGTGGTTTACTCGTCAAGTAATGATAGACGTCGCGAGTATGTTTGATTCAGCAACATTTATGGGTGTGGATGAACTAAACATTGATACTAGTGCGTTGAAAGTGAATTCGATGTTTTATAACACAAAGGGACTACGTAAATTAACATTTGAGGAGTGCGATTTAACAGATTTAAGAAGATTGATGGTTAGCAGTGATATTAAAGAGCTTGAGTTTAAGAAATGTAAATTCATTCTTGATAATGACTATCTTGTGACCTATGACGACGTTTCAGCTCTTACAGTCTTCGGGTCGAAGATTGAAAAGCTGATGCTTAGGAACTGTTCTAAGGATTTTGTCGAACTTGTGATGAATATGTTTGAGGATGAATGGGATTTATTCCCACGATTAGAAATTGAAATTTTGGATGAATGATTGAAAGGAGAAATAATGATGGGATTTTTAATGGATGAAGATGGTATTGATTCGCTGATTTATGAGTATTTCCATGACTATGAATATAATCCGTATAAAGGTTTGGATTACATGGTGTACTTGAAAGAATCAGACTTTGGAGGTGCAATTCGAGATAGTGGACGATATGTTTGGAAATTTGCAGGTATTTCAGATTTCGATTTGTTTGAAGTTGACTTTGAGCATGGAGAGTTTCGTTTAGCTTCTCGTGTAATGAAAGGTCGCAAGCTCAAGGATATTACAAACGAGCTGAGTAGTAAGGTTTTTGACAGGGAACGCAAAGGAAGAACTATTCAAATTTCATGTGATGATTTTCTAAAAGCATCAAATGTCAAAGGACTATTCAGAAACTGTGATTTGGAGTTTGTAGGATGTCAGTTTGATTTGGATAAAAATGTTAAATCTATCGACAAATTATTCATGAATACGGATATTAAAGCGTTTGATGACTCAATTACGATTCATGGTGGTAATATTGGGGTTTCTGATGCATTTCGAGGAACTCGTGGTGTTAAAACAGTGGTTTTCAGAGATTGTGAACTTTATAATTTTAGAGGACTATTACAAGATAGTGAAGTGGCTGAATTGACATTTGATAACTGTTCATTGAGTGATTTATTCAAGAAAAACGCTAGAAAACTAGACGCATTGAAAGTACTTTCACCAAAATTACGACGTTTGGAGTTTGTGAATTGCTCGGATGAGCTAGTAGCATATTTTAAGAAACTAGTGGATTCATCGAGTGATTTTTATAATTTGAAAATTGATATTAAGGATTAAAGATGGTTGAGCAGACCATCTTTTTTTATTTTAGGTCTGTACTCTATGGTTAGATGTGCTATAATGAATCATAAGGAAACTTTGTAATTTAGTGACGCAATCAAGAAAGGTGTAGGTAAATGAGAATAGGATATGATGACGTGACAGAGTTTGCTCAAAAGGTTGCAGATTCTAGTGGCAGAGGAGTTAAGTTTGGTGGACGAAGAACAGGCTCACTTTACGAATGGCAGGATTTGGACAAGTCTTTTTCTCTTTGGTGTAATCCGTTACTACATAATATTAGTTTAATCGACATTAAAGATAAAGATGGAAATGCTGTCTTTCAGAAAAAGTTTATCGAACTAACATATAACTCATTTGACGGAATGGAATGTGGTCTTAGCATATTTAGAAATATGAGTGTCTACTTTTCGAGTAATTTTGTTAAATTCGACAACAACGCCATTAATGTCAACGGTATGTTTGACGGAGCTAACGTTAAAACAAGTAAATCACCACTTGTGATACGAGATGGAGATTTGAATGCAGCTAGAATGTTTGCTAACTCCACAGGAGTGGAAGAAGTGCTGTTTAGGAATACTCGGTTTCTGGATTTTAATGGAATCACGGAAAATTCCGAGATTAAAGTGCTCACATTTGAGAATTGTGACTTGGCTTGTCATCACTTGGATTTCGAAGCTGAGGTAACTGGTTGTATCCATAGTGGGGATTCACCAGAGAAAATCAATATCGTTAATTGCTCAGACGTGTTCGTAAATGCGATAGTAGATAATGTCAAGAAATATGGAAAACCGAACGATTTTTTGATGATAACAATTAAAGATTAAAAATGGTAACAACGGGGGGATAGAGATGTCAATTAAAACATTTGATAATGTAAATGATTTCGGACGTGCGATTTCGGAGTCACCATTACATGAACTAAGGTTTGTTGGAACAAGTGATAACGGAGTTTTTGAATTTGATACTGACACTGACAGTAATATTAACATAGGTAGATTCAAATTACCAGTGGAATACGTTCAGCAAAAACCATATCTTAATGGAATTTTAGACGAAAATGGAAGTTCAGTATTCAATGGAAAGATGATTTGGATAGATGGTGATGCGTGGACTGGAGTTACTAATTGTAAAGGAATGTTCGCTCAGATGAATGTGCAAACGGTAGGCTATGGAATTAAGTTTGATGATGTGGATGTGGACGCTTCTTTTATGTTCAACGAATCTAATTTCGACTCTGACCGGTTGACTAAGATTATAGGAGGGCACTTGCGAGCTAAGGGGATGTTTCGTGGCTGCAAGAATCGAGAGGTGGTAGGATTCGTGTCCACTAAATTTCACGACGTCACACGTTTGGTGGCTGATTCGAGTATCCGTGAGTTGATATTCCACAATTGCGATTTAGCTTGTAATAAGAACGAATTCGAAAGTAACACAAAATCTTGTATGTATAAGAATGGTAGATTTGAAACCATTCGACTTGAGAGTTGTTCAGACGCATTTGTAGAAGCAATGATTGAACATGTCAACAAACACGGAGAAGATGACGATAACATTGTTATTAATATTAGAGATTAACGAATGAAAGGAACTATAAAAATGAGAACATTATTACTATTACGTGGTGCTCCCGGAGCAGGGAAATCCACTTGGATTAAAGAAAATAACTTGGAAAACTATGTTTTAGAAACGGATAAATTTAGACAATTACTAGCAAATCCAGTTTTGACGGAAGATGGAACAATGGTGATTCCACAAAAGAATGACGTGTTAGCAGCAAAAATGTTAATGGCAACATTGGAAGAACGAATGAAGAACGGTGACTTTACGGTCATTGACGCAACACATTCGAACGAGAACACAATTTCAAAATATCGAAAATTGATTAAGAAATATCGTTATCAAGTGTTCTACAAAGAGTTCAATGTTGAATGGGAAGAATTAATGCGTCGAAACGATACTCGTGAAGAACATAAACGAGTACCAGTGAAAGAAATTGAACGCATTTACACATTATTACAACATTCATCAATCGATAACTTTGCGACTAAAATCGAAGATGTATCTGAGATTATGAACTATTACGTAGCTAACGTGACAGAGGAGTATGATAATATTAAAATAATCGGTGATATTCAAGGGTGCTATACTGTATTGAATGAAGCGATTGGCAGTGAGTTGGATAATCGTACATTGTATGTGTTTGCTGGTGACATGCTTGACCGTGGGATTGAGAACAAAGAAGTGCTTAACTTCATGTTAAGTATTTATAAACGCAAAAACGTTATTTTGGTTGAAGGAAACCATGATACAACATTAATGCAATGGGCAGATGATTGGGATACTAAATTATCGCATGAGTTCACACATCGTACGTTACGACAATTGTTACAATACAAGAACAAAGAAGACTTTGTGGTCGAAGTGGTTACAAATGCAGACGGTAAGCAAGTTTATGCAATCGACGGTTTTGTGACGGACATTGAATCATTTGGTGACAAACCATATCTACGATATGAAAATCACACATTATGGCTAAGACCGTATGAGGGTTCAGAAAAGAAAGTGGACACTGGTATCCCAGTAAACACTGTGGATGAGAAAGAATTGAAGAAACAAGTACGTGAGATGACAAGTCGACTACGATTGGCGTATGCGTTTGAATTCCACGGTCGTAAATACTTTGTAAACCATGCTGGGATTTCAGCATTACCACAAATGACGCTGATTCCGGGAATCCAATTGGTTCGTGGAGTAGGTGATTATGACACTCATATTGATGATTGTTGGGAAAAATCTTATAAAGAAGGTAAAACTCAAGGATTCATTCAAGTACACGGACATCGTAGCACACCATCAACAGAACATTCTATTTGTTTAGAATGCGGAGTTGAGTTTGGTGGTAACTTACGAGTTCTAGAGATTGACAAGGATGGTCATACATTACATGAGTATAGAAATACGGTGACTCGTGATTATAGCGAGGGTTCAGAGTTTGGGAACATTTTTCCATTGACATCGAATGAGGTCACAAATCGAATGATGATTGACCGACATGTTCGAGTAAAACATATGGAAAAAGAAGGATTGTATTCGTTAAACTTCAAGGACAGTGTATTCCGTAAAAAGAATTGGACGAGCAATACGATTAAAGCACGTGGTTTGTTTGTAGACGATAAAACTGGTGACATTGCAATTCGTTCTTATAATAAATTCTTCAACTTATACGAACGTGAAGAAACGCAAGTAGGTGCGTTACGTGAGACATTAGCGTTTCCGATTACAGCGTATAAGAAGTATAACGGATTTTTAGGAATTGCGTCAGTTGTCAATGGCGAGCTTGTGTTGGCATGTAAGTCTACAACTAGTGGAGAGTACGTAGATTACTTCAAGGAAATTTTTGGAAACTTAACAGACAATGAAAAGAAACAACTGAAAGAACTTTCAGAAAAATATAACTGTTCATTCACGTTTGAGGTCATGCATTTGAGTGACCGACATATCATTGACTTTGACAGGAACAAATTAGTGATTTTAGACGCAATTGAAAACACATACGATATTGGTGGAATTGACGTAAATCGTTCGTTCTCGGATACGGTTTTAGACCAATTACAAATTGAGTCAGATTTCTTTAGTAAGAAAGAAGTTGTAGAAACGTTCAATGATATTGAAACATTCATGCGATACATCGCAAAACAAAAGAAAAACCGAGAATTGGAAGGTCTTGTTATTGAGGACATGAACGGATATATGTTCAAAGTGAAATACGACTTTTATAGTAAGTTGAAGCACTTACGTACATTATGCGATGTAGTGAAAGCAAGATATCATACTAAATATTCAGCTCATATCGGACGAGAACCATATGAAATTGAATTTATTTATTGGTGCGAAAAACAAAGTTTTGAGAAGTTGATGAATACACACATCATTGATTTATTCAAAGAATATGAAAATGAGATAGGACATGAAGCTTTCTAGAATGTAGAAAGATTGTGAAACGATTAACGAAAGGATGATTAAGAATGGACTTAGAACATAAACTAGAAACTATTTGCAAAAATAGAATGGAAGTAAAATACAATAATGCAATGGTACGAGAACTGTTACGAGTAACAGGAATTCTGTTACTCATTTCTGCTCTTGCATTGGTAGCAGCAACAGTACTACAAGGTGCTGTAGATGAGTTAGTAGCAATCACTGGATGGTCTAAATCACCAATTGTAATTACTGTAACAATCATTATTCAATTGATTGCGGTTTACGATTTATCGAAGATGTGCAAAAAGAACGAAATTGATACGGTGTGATGATGAACAAAATTGATTGGAAAAATGTTACTAAAAGTTTTGCAATTGTGACGTCATACTACATTGGTATGATACTATCATGGTTGTTATTCGCATTAACAACTCTAATATTTCTTGTGAGTTATGTAAATGATTTTCAAGATTTAGGTCTCGTGGTTGGATTAGGACTATTTGTTATAGCTGTTGCGAGTTGGATAGTTGCGGTCACAATTACAATTGAAGTATACAATATAACAACGGAGAAAGGTAAATAAGATGGAAAGACAAACTGAACAAAAAATTTTAAAGATATTAGAACGTAAAAAACGTAAGGATTTCGTACGAAATGAAATGAATCATGCAGGTGGATTCTTGAAGCTCGCACTACTTGAGTTCGCATTAATTGGGGTAGTTGTGTTGATTGGCGTGTATTTTGCTCGTCTACTAGACCCATTCATGATGAATTCATTTGCAATCAGACTAGGTGTTGGTATAGTGACTCTAGCTATTGGATGGATTTTGACTAAGAAATACGTACAACTTCATGCGTGGGGTTGTGAGAAATTCGGAATTAACGATTGGGATTGGGAGGACAATAACTAATGCGTGAGATTTGGGTAACATACATTTGTATTGGTGTTTCCAACTGATTCCGAATAATTTAATAGTACAACGTAATATTTAAAGATTTCAAAATAAATATTAATATGATGAAAATTAGAAGGGGGTGTAATATGAGTGACATCAGGATTTTATGTGAACGACACATTATTAAGAAAAGTCATCCATTTTATGATGAATGTGATAATTTAACATTTCTAGCGAAGAACTTATACAACTCAACATTATATTTTCAACGAGATAGTTTCTTTAAGAAAGATTTTAAGAACTACTACGATGTGAATAGAGTTTTCACTCATGGTAATCAGAAAGATTATCGAGCGTTACCATCAAAAGTATCAAAACAAGTACAAATGTTAGTGGATAAATCATTCAAATCTTACTTTGCTTTAGTGAAGAAGAAACAATCAAACGATTATTCACGTAGTGTAAGAATTCCGAGGTACTTAGGTAAGACTAGTGGTAGATGTGTAGTACCTTATCCGAAGGACGCATTAAGTTTGAAAAATGAAGGTTTTGTAAAGTTTTCAAAAACAAACATTGCAGTTGAAACAAAACTAACACGTAATGATATTAAAGCAGCACGTATTGTACCGAAAGGAAATCATTTCGTCATTGAGATTCTTTATAAAGCTGTAGTGAAACCACTAAAATCTGAAACTCTAAAAAGAGTAGCATTTGTTGACCCGGGATTGAATAACTTAATGACTGTAACAAGTAATTGTTTTAATCCGTTAATTTTCAATGGTAAACCATTGAAATCAATTAATCAATTGTCAAATAAAACTATTGCAGAATTAAAAAGTAAATTGAGTGAGCAAGGACTAAGAACTTCATCGTTATTGAAATCTATTTATAGTAAACGGTCAAGACGATTAACAGATTTGTTACACAAAATAACCACAGAGTTAGTGAATCATTTAGATTCGTACAATATTGATACTGTCATTTTTGGACACAATATTGGACAGAAACAAGACATTAACTTAGGTAAAGTGACAAATCAAAATTTCGTACAAATTCCGTTCACACAATTAATGCAACTATTGAAATACAAATGTGAGTTGAGAGGTATCAGATTCATCGAAACAGAAGAATCGTACACAAGTAAGTGTAGTTTTCTTGACGAAGAAATTATTTGTAAACATTCGAGTTACTTGGGAAAACGATTAAAACGAGGATTGTTTGAAGCATCAAATGGAAAATTAATCAACGCTGATGTGAATGGTTCATTAAACATTGGATGTAAGTATTTAACCAAAGTAAATATGTATACAAAACAACTACATGTAGATTTAGTAAAATTCATGGTAAATCCAAAAGTGGTAACAATTAGATAATAAAAGTAAAACATGATTAACTTTAAGTTAGGATTGTATAGAGGGTAGTCGCAGTCACCCCAACTCCGATGATTATGTGAGAATTTAATTTTCATGAAATTGTAAGGTGAGAAACAACGATTAAGTTGGAAACTTTAATTTTATTAAAAAAAAAAAATTAAGGAACTGTTAGCTACTGTAGCAGCAAGTAAGTCAATTGACTACTACAACAAGAGAAGACTATAAAATCATCGAAGGTAGAGGAAGTAAATGAAAAACTATTTGGAATATTTAGATAAATTACAACAAGAAATGATTATTGAAAGTGAAGTAGATTACGATAAGGTAGTGGAGTGGATAGACAAACGAGACACGTGGTCTAATCGAGGAGACCATGCCAAAATCGTGGTGATATCTTGTTTTCTGGTGTCTCTGATGTACATGAAGTGGGAAACAATTGGAATATTTGTGATGCTCGTTGTAATTGGATTGATGGCGATTTTCGTGAATGCATGCATGATGGATAGAAGTGACGAATATGGCAAACTTGCTAGTGAAGAACATGATAAGGTGTATGATGCTAACTACAAGCATATTAAAGAAATTATCATCAATGATGGAGTAGAACAACTAAGACAATTGAGAGCTTGGTATAAAATGTGCGATTTGAGCAAGACTGACGAATCGAAATATCGTGAGTTATTGCGAATTGTTCGAACAATTTGTATCTGTTATAGCGATATTTAGGGAGGTTGAAATGGATGGAGAATTATTTAAAATATCTGGAACATTTACAAGGTAAAATGGATTTCAGTGAGAGTGTTGACGACGATAAGGTTGCACTTTATTTTGAACTACGAAATGTCAATCGAAGATTATCCAAGCTATTCATTGTGACTCTTGTGATTCTAGAACTATTCTTGTGGGTTCTAGACATTCAAATGAATGTGGTGAATCGTAACATTATTGCAGTGCTCATGGTGTTAGCTCTGGTATTCTTAGGATATGGTGTGATTCGACATGGTTTTGACTCTACGCATTACAACAACATGGCATATATTGAACGAGATAAGATTTATTTTGCAAATTATGATACCATTAAAAATGAGATTTTAAATGATGGTGAGGAGCAAATTCGTCAATTGATTTTATGGAGTGACATGTGCGATTTAGTAGTTGCGAATCAAATACGATATAAAGAATTATTGAGAATCGTGAAATCAGTTTGCTGGAACTATGCGGAAATTTGGAAGTAATCATGGATTGCTGATTGACTATTAATCATATGATAAGACATATTGAAATTTATAAACATGGAGGATTTAAAATGAAATATTATTTAGAATACTTAGAAAAATTACAAGGAAAAATGAACTTGGATGAAGTAGTTGACAAAAACAAAGTCATTGAATATAGAGAATTTTATGATAAGTACAATGGACTATCAGGTATGTCTGGACTTATCTGTATCGTAGTGGCGTTATCGTCGATATTTGTATCACATTATTCCAAAATTGGTGCAGTAGCGGTAATGCTAGTGGCATTTGGTTTGGTATGTCTCACAATTAAGTTTGGTAACGAAGCTGAACATTACGAGGAGCTATTACTAAAAGAACGAAACAAGGTCTATGATTTGAATTATTCCAACATCAAGAATATCATCATTAGCGATGGTGACGAACAAATAAGACAATTAGTAACATGGGAGCGCATGTGCGAGCTTACAGATAGTGACAAGGAAAAATATAATGAGTTATTACGCATTGTACATGACGTGTGTCGTGAGTATACGATTTTGTGGGGTAACTAAACATGGACAAGTATATAGAAATGCTACAGAAAATTAAGGATAGTGTTCATACTGAACGATTACTAAATGAATCACCTTCATGGATTGGAATTGCATTGAGTATTGCAATGACTATACTGGGAGTTGGATTCGCTCTAATGTTGACGACTCAAATGCTAGGTTCTCGTACCAACAGCGGTCTAGTGTTGGAGGGAGTATCGATTGTAACTTCTTTTATTGGAGCGTTAGCGACTACTGTGTTATTTTTGTATGGTTTGTACACTACGAATCAAGTAGAACACTTAACTCCAACGTCGGAATCTGAGGTTATAACATACGTTTCTCAACTGAGTAACGATGAATACAATGAATTGAAACAACAAGTAGAGTTAAATCGTGACTCAGAACTTGAGGATAATGATTTGAAAGCAATCGACAATTTACTCATCAAGAAAATGCTACCACGACGTAATAGTATCATTTTCTTTAGAACTGGAGTGATTGTAAATGAATGAATATATTGAATTACTGACAAAAATCAAAGACATGGGAATCTCACCAGCTGCTACAGATGGTTTTGTTGAGATGATTAGAAATACATTTGTGATTGGATTTCTAATGGTGTTAACATCTAGCATGGTATTTGTGATATTGGAAAAAGTGAGTAAGACTAATAAAATTTTAGCTAACATAAAAGGGGTTTCAGCTTTCATGTTTCTAGTAGGTATGACAGCAACAATGGTCTCAACGATGACCATGATTTTAGCTGGGTCTTCACATCTTAACGAATTAAATAAGGAATCGAAAGTGGTAGTATCCAATTACGTATCTGAGATGAATGACCAAGAGTACTCAAGACTTGAGAAGTTGGTGAAATTATATGGAAATGATTTAACCGATAACGATGAAACTATTAAACAAATCAACAAGCATTTAGTGGAAACAGTTGGAGAGTAGGTACATGATGTTAGATTGGTTTTATAACTATTTAGGCTCTAATGCTTCACCTACTATTTATTTAATCATACTTTTGTTTTTAATTCCAACACTGGAAGCTAGTGAAGATAAATCGAAATCGTTACATGGAAAAACTCGATTACTAGCAACTATTGGAATTTTCATCTTAGGAAGTATGGGAATTTTTGTTTGCGTCATGGAGAAATCATTCAAGTATGATTATGTAGCACGACAATTCGGAGTTGAGTTCTTACAAAACGCAACAGATAAGGAAATTGATAAACGAATGGACGAACTTAGAGACGAGAAGCATGGTAGTAAACAGGACGCTGACAGAGAATTGTATAAATCACTGTTCGACTGGGCAAATGACGTGAATGTAAATGTACCAATAGATGTGAAGGACATTGGAAAAGAAGCTGAGTTATACAAGCTGGAAGTGGATTCATCTTTCGGAAAACATCGAAAGCATGAATAGATAGAATAGAGAAAAGGAAGTGATGATGAGTGAGCTATTTAGAATATATTGATAAATTAAGTGAATTGAAGCAAACTATTGTTGGTTATGGTGATGCACTAAGTGCACTAGGGAACTTTTTTGTTCTTTTAGGAAAGTTAGCACTAACGACTATCGTGGTCACAGCATTGGCTACGATTATAGCAGTAGTGGTAGATTGGTTTATTGAAAGATTGATGGGTGGGATATCTAGACTGCTCAAGGAGAGTATTGGGATTAACTCAGACGTGTTGTTCATGTTCACAGTGATGGTGGGTATACTAGGGAGTTTTGCAATTTTCAATAGTGTCGGTTTTATTAGTGCAATCAGCAATCAGGGTGATGAAAAGTCCATAACACATAGTGATTCATTGGTACAGTTACATAATGACTTAGTAAATTGGAATGATTCTGATTTTAATGAGTTGTGGAATTCGACTGTAAAATACAAGTTGACTAAAAGTGACGATGCCGAATACTGGGAAGTAGTTAAGGTTATCAAAGAAGTAAAATCGGATAGAGATAAGTTGAAGGAGTGAGATGATTGAATCATACAGAATTTATTAATAAGTTAGAAGAATTATCGCAAGTCATTCAAGGCACACCAGTATCCGCATGGGATTTGTTTTCAGCTCAAGTGACTGCATATACGACGATGATTTTTGCTGCTTTAGTTCTAGGATTTCTAACAGCTGTTCCATTGATAGCTATGCACTCAGCTGTGACTGACGAAATAAAAGATTCTGGTGCTAACAGCAACGCACCACTTTGGTTTTTATCAATGTCAATAGCATTAGTAATTAGTATCTTGATTGGTGTAGTGGCTTGGTGTCTAGGTCAACAATTCATCTCTAGTTCGGCAAATCATGCAAGAGAGTTACAGCAACAATATTATGTACATCAACGAGCGTCAACTGATTTGTATAATGAGTTGGTGGACATGAGTGACGACGATTTCGAAAAATTGGCAACAGCGAAATCGAGCTATAAGTTAACAAAAGAACAAGAAGTTAGATATAAGGATGTTATAAGAACAATCAATGAAGTGGCTGAGAACAGGAAGAAGTTACATGATTAATGATAATGATGGTGATGTGAATGTGAATGTGAATGTGAATGTGAATGTGAATGTGAATGTGGATGTGAATGTGAATGTGAATGTGAATGTGAATGTGGTAGCATCGCATTGAAAACAACAAAGTTGTCTTATTGGGAGATGATGTGGAGCTAGTGTTTTAGCATTAGCTTTTTACTTTAGGTCTGTACTCTATGATTATCTATGTTATAATGATGATAAGGATTATTATACTAGACTAGGAGATAGAATATGACGTTAAAAATTACGGATAACAACTTGGATGAATTAGACGAATTTCTACGTAAGCATCAGAACACTCCGACTGAATGGTTTGTTGTGGTACATAGTGAGAACTATGTCGAAATTGACAAGGCGTGTGAACAAATTAAGATTCCACACTCTAGCGATGTCATATATGAACTGTGGGAGAAAGGTATACAACGATTTATAAACACAGGGGATAGCATCTACTTAGCATCCGAGGTGATTAGAGAATTTTCAAAAATGTGGAGAACATTTAAAAATTGTAAAGTTCGATTGACCGGTAATACTTGGAGATTGGAGACTTGGAGACCGAGAGGGAGTACTGAATATAATGCAATGTCTGCGTTTAATGGTGCTCAGTTTTATGGTAACGTTAGAGACATTGTCATTTATACCGATGTATTAAATGCTGCGTACATGTTTATGAAGTCAAATATTAACTCAGTCACATTCAGAGACGTGAAATTTTCACACCTTATAGAGACATTTGCTCAAAGTAGTGTGGAAGTCGTAAGATTTGAGAAATGTGTGTGTGGGGATAAGATGTCAATAGATATGTCTTGTCGGGATATTTTTACGTGCTCTACGATTAAAAGGATAGAATTTATTGATTGCGAGAGTAAACTCATTGATAGTATCTTACATGAATTGAACATATCAGATGACTTTGACAACGTGGAAGTGATAATTACAGAAAGTGAGGAATTGCGGTGATTGGTTATGTTGCGACGCACAAAGATGACTATAATGTAGGTGAGACTTACAAGGTAAAAGGCTTACCGAAGGTGGAGTCGGAGTACGGATATGTGGTTTATACTTCTCTAACTCTTGCTATTATAATGTATGGTATGGTGGAAGAAACTAGGATTTATGAAGCTGAGATTTTGGGAGCGATGGAAAAGGAAAGTTTCGGTAGATATGTCAGAACAAACAAGATGAGAGTAATTAGAGAAATAACAACGGATGAACTTTTTGAATCTGACGATGATGAGTACGCTAAGGTTCTAGCTTATATAAGAGAACCAGAAAGACCGGGAATGATTGAGTATCTGAACAAAATTGTACGACCGACAATGCAGTATACATTATCAATGGCTGTTTGGCGATTGACAGGTAATCGATATTTTGATGTATTTAAGCGTAGTAGTTATGATTTAATTCGAGAGTTGGTTGCGCAGTACGGAACACGTACGCAACGATGGTATCTAATAGATGACGAGGACGCAGGCGTTCGTAACGCAGTCGCCATGTATGGTGACAATTCTCATCGTGAAGCACTCTTGCACGATAGGGACGATGATGTTAGAGAATCGGTTGCTAGGTTTGGAAACGATAAATTACGAACTCAATTACTAGATGACGATGACTGGAATGTATGCTTCACGATTATCATGTTTGGAAATGACAAACACCGTGAGTACTATTTAGACAGAGTTTTCAACGACGAGTGGACGTGGAATTTTATTTATGAAAACTCAGGAAAACGACTAAGAAACAAAATGGACAAAATGCTAAAAGAAAGGAATGGTGAGTAAATGAAGGGTTACAAGATTTATGATGAGGATTTTTGGTGGATTGAAGACTGTCCATGTGAGGTTGGGGAAACTTATGAATCAGTTGTCGACAAGGATTGGCAGCATGGAGATAACAAGTTTAAGTTTTGTGAGCACTTTGATGCTATTTTCATTGGGCGTAGGCTATCACCTAAGCTTCGAATTTTTGAGGTAAAGGCATTAGGCAACGTAAGACATGAACACATGCGTGAGAGTACGAACAAAATCAAAATCTTACGTGAGTTACAATTAGAAGATTTTATTGAAATTGATACAAACTATTCTAAATTATATGCGTTTTTGAAATACAAAAACACACCATATTCATGGAATGATTTTATCAAAAGCTCTTATGCACCAATTAGGGAACTAGCTGTTGAGTTCGGGAATACGTATGTTCGTTGGAAACTAATAAATGACAAATCGTGTATGGTAAGAGCGGCTGTGGCTAGATTTGGTTCTAATCTACAGAGATGGTTATTGATTAACGACCAACATTATGTGGTTCGAAAGAATGTTGCTAGATATGGAACTCACAGACAACGTCGTCGGTTGATTAATGACGAAAGTGAGGAAGTTAGACGAGAAATTATTAATAGCGACGATGGAAGATTGTTTGATGCTATGATTAATGATTCATGTTATTATGTTAGAAAAGAAATTGCTAGACGTGGTAATCGTCACCATAGAGATATTCTGGCACATGATAATGACCCTCGTGTGTTACAGGTTGTTTTTAGATGTGGAAATGTCGAACAGCAAGACTATATTGCTCGCAATTGTTCGGACAATGATGTCATCAGAGAAATCATGAAATATGGTAATGACTATCACATTGACATGGCTAAACGAAACGCTCCATGGTTGTTCAAGGAGGATTGCTAGATGAATAATTATATTGATAAAATTCATGAACTTATCGAAAAGGTAAATCCACAATTATATGTAGATTCATCCAACTTAACATTAATGACGTATCTTATAATCGCAGGTATTATTTTTGGGATTGGGATTTTACTTTCGATACTATTTAAAATATTTCCAAAGTTCAATACACTCACTGGAGATTTTGGTGATGACTACAAGGCTTTATTTTTTGGAGTACCATTGGTGATAGTAATATTGGTGGTGATGTCATATCGTTCACCAATCAAAAATACGTTAAATTCCGACTCAAAATCATTGGTTTCTGAGTATGTTGGAACATTGAACAATGACGAGTACATCGATATGGAAAAGAACGTTAGAGCTTACGGTCATCAAGTGTCGCTCGATTCGGAACTTGATAGAGCAGTAAATAATTATCTAATGGAAATTTTAGACAAGTAGATTTTCTACTTGTCTTTTATCGCACTCAAATTGTCAGACAATTCTCACAATTCAATCTAGGTCTGTACTCAATCCGATTATGTGATATACTATAAATGTAAAAGTAAAATGTTTGACTACAAAAGGAGATTGACTCAAAATGACTACAACGATTAAAGATAAATTATTGAAGCGTGGTGAACTAAAATATCTAGCTGATACTTTAAGAAATGGTGACGTTAGCTCAATCCGAGATGTGATTGCGGAAAGAGGTACTGTGGAGCAAAAGTCAATCCTGTGTGGCAATGCAGAATTTTCGATTAGAGACGCAATTGTAGACCACTACTTACGTGGAGAGGTTCTTTCGAGTAAGCTAGTCGGTGTAGCTAAAGAAGTATTAAAAGAGAGAGGTTTGATATAAAATGAAAGCATACAAGGCATTTAATAAAGATTTAACATGCAGAGATTTTCAATATGAAATTGGAAAAACTTATGAGATGGCAAAATACCCAATTGCTTGCAAACGAGGATTTCACGCATGTACTGAGTTTGATGATGTATTCAACTATTAGGAGTACGGGAAAGAAACTCGAATTTGTGAAGTGGAGTTGTTAGGCGATATTGACACTGATTTACCCGGGGATTCAAAGGTTGCAACTAATAAAATCAAAATTGTACGAGAATTGTCGAAGAATGACTTTTTCGATTTAGGAACAGAGGGTGCAATTATACATTTAGCGTTATTTAATTCTCGAAGTCTTTCAAAAGCAACAGTTCAAAATTTGAGTATTCAAGCTAGGCAAAATATAGTGAGATTCGGTTCAAACCATTATCGTACCATGCTACTAGATGACCCGTGTAGTTCTGTGAGATGTATAATTGCTGAGCAGGGAACGAATGAACATCGAGACATTTTAATCAATGATGATGACGATAAGGTTAGACGAAACGTTGCAATTTATGGAATGAATAGACATCGTGATATTTTAGTGCATGACAAAAGTCCAAAAGTCCGCTGCGCTGTAGCTATCAATGGTGCTAACCAACATCGTGACATTCTAGTGAATGACACGGACGCTACTGTTAGATTTGAAGTGGCTTCATGTGGTAACACACGACATCGTGATATTCTAGTCAATGATGTGGATTCAGAAGTTCGTGCAGAGGTGGCTCGTTCTGGAAATCACAGACATCATAATATTTTGATTAAGGATTCAGACGCTCATGTGCGTCGAATGGTGGCAGTTTATGGTGACGACAAACATCGCAAGATTCTATCTGAGGATGAGGATTCAAATGTATGTGATGCTGCATCTGGACTCATTCCACATTGGTTATTGTATAGATAAAATTATGATAGGAGATTTTTGGGTGAGACTGTGGAGTTGTCAGACAATTCACTCAATTAGATGAGTTCTAAATAAATTCAAAAGTCCCGAAATCTATGCAGTTTTCGGGACTGGAGATTTAAAAAGATGTTCGACATCTCACGAGAGTCCCGAACACGCTGACGAACAATTGTTCGGAATGTGCACACGGTCACAAGCGGTCGTTGTCAGACAATTCCGACGCCCCCCCCACGAGCGGACATTTTCATTA
>ERZ773265.565-NODE-565-length-22335-cov-4.510503_pt1 | contig 22335 bp, 18 predicted proteins | sample MGYA00580512_ERZ773265 | MGnify/ENA primary metagenome ERZ773265 (study PRJEB29015, sample SAMEA2738169) | human oral metagenome | biome: human oral; feature: human-associated habitat; material: saliva | place: China | collected 2183 ... | reverse complement strand
TGAGCGCTGCAGCACCCAGCACGGCGTAGGCGAACATATAGACGATGACGTGCGGGGCGAACCACGGGCTCTGCAGCGCAGGCATCAACGTCTTGTTGTGGATATCGGGGTTCACGAGGTTGATCGTCGTGAAGACCCCAGCCAGCACCGTGCTGAAGGCTAAGATCCAGGGGTAGCGCCAACGGGAATACACGATGAGCCCCGCCGTGGGGAGGAAGAAGGCGTACCACAGACGTGTCTCCCCCATCGTGCGCAGCGGCGGACGCTCCAGCGAGAGCCACAGCCCGAGGATAAAGGCGAAGTAGACAGCTAGCCCAGCAAAGGTAAGGAGGTAGGTGGGAAGGGGACGCTTGTTCCAAGCCGTCCAAGCACCGCCCGCCCACAGCAGGAGGGCAGGGATGGCGAAGTATATGAAGGAATCCCAAGTCATGGAGATCGTACTTAATGAGGTGAAGAGGAGAAGCGATCGAGGCATAGGGCGCAGCGGCACACGCTTGAGGCCATCCTAGGCGTGCAGCGTGCGGGGCAGCCCTTCGCTCAGCGAGGGAGCGCTAGCGCCGTTTCTGCGAGAAGATGAAGGTGAGTACACCACCCGCTAGCAGCAGGAAGATCCCTACGTAGACGGCAGGCAGCCAGGGGTCCTTGACGAGCTCGAAGGTGCTGGTCTCGCTCCATCGACCCATAGACTCATCGTAGCTGAGCTGATAGATGCGCCAGCCGTCGACGGAGACGGGCTTATTGACCTCGACGGTAGCGACGATATTCTTCTGCGACCTCGTATAGACATGGATGCGGGAGGCGTAGCGCTCGGGCTCGCGGCGTGCCATCACAAGGCTCAGGTCCTTGGTCAGCTTGAGCTCCTGGAAGGGGAAGAGGTAGCTGCCGCAGGTGACCCAGCCTACCAGAGGCTTGCCCACAGCGCGATCGCCCTCCATGGGCTGCGCCTCCACCAGAAGCGCCGTGACGGCTCCGGACGAGCCCCAGCCGACGTACTTGACGGTGTCGGAGGTGACGACGGGCGCTGCGAGCGGAAGGTTCTGACGCACGCGGATGCGCCACTTGAGCAGCTTGCCCTCGCGGAAGTGCTTATCGACAAGGACGATCTCGGGATTCTTCGCAGGGATGGACTTCCCCGTCTTGCTATTGATGATGAGGAGCTTGGGCGGGTACTCGTCGATGGTGAACTTCTCCAGCTGGATCGCCAGCGGCAGCTCAAGGAAGCCCTGCTCGTGTGTGGCACGCCACTCGGGCATATCCATGCTGGCCCTCAGCTTGACGCGCTCCATGTCGGCACTCCCCAGGGTCGCAGCGACGATAGCGATGAAGACGCCGAGGTGCGACAGTAGGGAGGGGAGCTCCCTGAGACGGAAGTGAAGGATCTGCCGTATCGCGATGAGCCCTACGATACCCGTGAGGCGGCCGTAGATGAGCACAAAGGGCCAGAAGGACAGCATACGCGTCAGCCCGATGGGATCGATGGCTCGCTCGTGAGGCGCTACCTGTCGGGTGAGCCCCATCGCCACGGTGAGCAGCGCCGCATAGACGAGCGTGGGGACGGCGGCCTCCGTCGTGAAGAAGAAGGAGAAGAGCCGTACGCGATGACGCAGCGCATAGATGAGGGCCAGGAAGGCGAGGTAGAGGACGAGGCAGATGGCATTGATCGGGAAGGCAAAGGCTGACCAGTCCAGAGGGCCGACGCTGTACTGTAGCGCCAGCCCCACGAGGATCAGCCCTGCACCAGTGACAAAGCCTTCCTTCATTTTCCAGAGTCTATTGAACATAGGAGCGTGGGGAGAGAGGTTGGAGAGAGAGGAAGCGCGGCGGCAGACGATGAGGTCTGTCGCCGCGTCGAAGAGGGATATGGGATGCGACTCTAGCCGAGGGCGGCTAGGTCTAGAGCTCGATGAGCTTGCCTTGCTGCTTTGCCGACTGGACCCACTTGGGGACTACCGTCTTGAGGAACTCAGCCTTGTCGGCCTGCAGCTTCTTGCCGTCGAGGCCGATGTAGGCCCAGGCCTTTTCCTTGCTCGAGATATCGGGCATGGGGACGTCGCCAGCGAAGCCGTGCTTGGCCAGTACCTTGGCGATGGCCAGTCGTGCCTCCTGTGCATAGCCGAGGCTCTGCCCCAGGATGCGCGTCACCTCCTGCGGTGCGTGGAAGGAAGCTCCGTGGCTAGCGACAGCGAAGTCCCAGCGCCACTGGCTCTTGCGGATAGCCTGCAGGGCATCCTTCATCTCAGGCTCGGTAGCGCCCTTGTCCCAAGCGTACTTAGCCTCGATGTGTGCCTTCGCCAGCTCCTTCTCTACGCGGTTGCGTACGTCGTTGGCCATGCGCTGACGCTCATAGACGTTCTGTCGGAGGGTCTCTTCATCCTCACGGTGGCAGGTCTGACAGGTCTTGTCGATACGAGCCAGAGGACTGACGATTTGGTGGTCGGAGTACTTGACGCCCCCCTCGCTCACGTAGGGCATATGGCAGTCAGCACAGGAGACACCACGCTGTCCATGGATACCCATACGCCAGAGCTCGTAGTCGGGGTGCTGGGCCTTGAGGATAGGGGCACGAGAGAGCTTGTGCGTGTAGTCGGAGTAGTTCATCTCGTCGTAGTACTTCTCTATATCCTCTACCGTGAAGCCCTTGTCCTGGGGGAAGGTGAGGTACTTGCCATCGCCCTTAAAGTAGTACTCGGTGTGGCACTGCGCGCAGACCAGGGAGCGCATGTGCTGGTGGGACTGCTTGGAGACATCATCCCCGCGGCGCTGGAAGGCCTCGAAGATAGCAGGGCGAGCGGGCTTGAGGTTCATGGTGCGGGCATCGTGACAGTCGGAGCAGCCGATAGTATTGACGATCTCATTACCCCACTGACTCCAGGGGGCCTTGTAGAACTCAGCGATGCCCTTCTCGCGCATCATACGGGGGACGTCGGGGCTCTTACAGGTCCAGCAGGTACCAGGCTGGATATCCTTATTACCATCCACCCCTGGGGAGCCCGTACGTAGGATCTCGGTCATATCCTCGATAGCGTGCTTGTGACCGCGGGGCGTGTTGTACTCCATAGAGAAGGAATAGCCAGCCCAGAGGACGACCATCTCGGGGCGAGCGGCGAGCACATCGGCGCGCTGAGAGCCATTGAACTCACCCTGGTAGGTAGTGTCAGCGGTCCTCGCCCAGGACTGATATTCGCGGGGGAAGTCTTCGGCGAACTTCTCGTTCTGCGAGACGATCGAGTCCGTGAAGAGGTGCTTGCGATTGTTGTAGATGCTCACCACCTCAGCGCGACGCTCCAGAAGCGAGGAGACGACGAGGCCAAGGATGAAGACTAGGACCATTGAGCCTCCGAATAGGAGCCATCCCTGCCAACGCTTTAGTTGTTGTGCCATGATCTTGCGTGTCTTTATTGTTTATACTGAGTGTTGTTCTTATGCAGTAAGGGCGCTTAGTTCACCATCTTCTGCAGCCAGTCAGGTACCGGCGTCTTGGGCAGCGGCACCTGAGCTCCTGGAGTAGACGAAAGGGAATTCATCTTGCCGTGAGCGACGTCTCGGTGACAGTCCCAGCAAGCTTGACCGGCGCCGCACTTGGCATCCATGTAGGTGATGCGACCGGTGTTGACCAATTCAGTGTTGAGGGTAGCGTGGCAGCGTACGCAGTTCTCCATGATGACCTCTGCGCTCTCATCGATGGCGCGGATCGCCTGTCGCTCCTGTCGAGTGACAAACTTGTACACATGGTTCATCCCGTCCTTACCCTTGAAGTAGTACTTACGGAATACATTGTCGTGCGGTACGTGACAGTCGTTACACGTGGTATTGCGGGCATGAGCTCCGTGCATCCACGTAGCGTAGTAGGGGGTCATGATGTGGCAGTTGACACAGGCGGAAGGGTCGTCTCCTAGGTAGGTGTGGAACCTAAGCAAGTAGAGGAAGAGACCGACCAAGCCTACCACCACCCCGCCCACAAGCAGCAGGGCGACCTTCATACGGCGGCCCAAGCGCGGTAAACGTTGTAGGAATCTGTTCATTACCCAATATGGTCTAAGTGATAGTTCTACTGCAAATATAAACAACTTTTCATTCATTACGATCACGTACTACTTCGAGTGCACCAAAGTCTATTTACGGACAAATTTTAAGAAGCCTTTGGACAGCTAGCTTACCCCTCTCTGGAGGAGGTGCAAGGCCCTTCCCATCGCCTTTCCCTAAGTAGCCCGAGCAGCCTTCTAGACTAAGGCTCAAAGGCAGAGCCACAAGGCCAAGCTAAGCCCCTACTGGGCACGTGGCGAATTCTCCCTAAATTCGTGCTCGGAGCGGGGTACCTCTCGACGAAGTGCACCACCTCCGCAGCAAGGAGTACAAGTAAGGAAAAGGAATGCAAAGATACAAGGCTCAAGACTCAGCCGAGCCCCGGCCCAGCCACTCAAGGAGCACATGACGCAGCAAGCACAGCAGACATTCATCACCGCCGAGGTACATCGGCGGCTATTGACGCCCCAGCTCTTCGACACGATAGCAGGCCTCAGCTTCGCCGACGGGCGCTTCGAGGAGCTACCGCTTATTACGAGGTACAGCAGCGTGGACCTCCTTAGGGACTACTTCGACGGCGAGGAGCTATCACGCTACCTGCTCTCCCTCGCCGAGGGCTTACTACGCGACAGCCGGGTTTACCACCGACGACTGCTCCCACCGCCCGTCTACGGCAGCCTCTTCTGCTGCCTGACCTTCGTAGACCTCGAGGAGGAATGGGAGGAGGTGGGCTTCTGCGTGCCGCAGCTCTTCTTCAGCACGCTCCCTACAGTCAGCTACCTAGCCACCGCCGAGCGCCTCGGGCTGGAGGCGCAGCATACCTTCGGGCGCATCTATGGCCCCTGCCTAGCGGGGCGGGAGCAGCAGATCTACAGGACGACGACAAGACAAGGCGGAGTGGAGACCGAGCGCATCTACCTGCTCGCCGCTGAGGGGCTGCTCGCAGACAAACCACCCCACACAGAGAAGAGCCTATGACAAGCCAAGGACAGCACCTAATGAAGAGCGATAAACGAAGTCTAAAGACGCTCCTCATCGAGCAGCTCACGGAACTTATAGAGGCAGAGTTTAAGGTCAAGATCACCACACAGCCTGGGCGTAATGAGGTGAGCTTTAGGCTGCAGGAGGACGCGCTAGAAGTCTTGCACATGCGCTTCCTGGCTGGGACGCACGTCCCTATGGGGGCGACCTTAGCCTTCACCTTCCACATCAGCGTCACACAGGGACGGCTCAGCAGGCTCTTGCGGTCCGTACTCGGCGAAGGAAATAGACTGCAGAGTGTCTATACCGAACACTCCTCCAACCTCACCCGAAGGGCAGCATTCAGGAACTACGGCATAGTCTGTCTGTATCCAGGCGAGGATGCTCGCAGCCTTGCCAAGCTACTTCTCCCGCTACTTGTCAGGGACTTCATCTACCCCGCGCTCGCCCTCTTCCGAGAAGAGGAGGTAGTCCTAAGCCAGGTAGTCGCCAAGCCAAGCGCCTATGCCTATCCCCTAGCGACGATCCTGATTCTCCTTTGGCTACAAGGGCGGCTGGATGATTACGAGCAGCTGCTCTCTGCCTACCCTAACTTCAAGCCCAGTGATCGCGGACTCGTCCAGCGCCACCAAGTGCTCGAGCAGCTCCGCAGCTTAGCGCACCTGGAGGAGCCGCTCGCAGACAAGCCACCCCACACAGAACAAAGCCTATGACAAGCCAAGATCACCACCACAGCATACGGAGGAGCCACGACGAACTAGTGCAGACGTTGATCGGACTCCTCGCTCAGACCTCGAAGGACAAGGTCGCTCGACTCTTCTTAGCCAGCCTAAGCAGCCACCGACTCGATTGGCGGGCAGGGCTCGCGGCCTATGCCTCCTCCTGCCTATTTGAGGACCATAGCTTCGTCGAGAGGTCCCCCGAGCGGCGAAGCGAGGAGTATGCCGAGTACAGCCCTTGCGCCCTCTGTGGCAATTGCAGGAGTGAAGAAGCCTTCGAGCCCGAGGAGATGCAGGAGCTCTACCTAGAGAGTGGAGGCTTCTGTCGACATGATCTATCGGCACTGTGCTATATGCTGGAGTACACGCTGAGTCTAGAGTCCCCGCAGCCGACGCCTCAGGATAGCGAGCTCCTCCGTGCGATCCTCGAGGTGCTGAGCTCTGCGGATGGGAAGAAGCGCCAGGTGCTGACGAAGCTCAGAAAGATTCCTGCCTTCGAGGCGGACGCAGAGCAGTGCGAGTACCTACTGGAGACCTTGGGCTACTGTGGCATCCTAAGGACGCCGCAGCATCCCGCACCCTCCGTAGCCTTCCGCGATATGATCTTCCCGCCTCGGCGCTCGCACAATACCGACTGGGCCTACCCAGCGGACTTCTGGGAGCCTGCTAATGGGATCGATCCGCAAAGGGTCGCCTATTGGTTTGGCGCCTATCTATAGGGCGAAGCGAGCTCCAGGCATCGTACCCTGCTCAGCCTTATAGCGAGCCCCCCGAGGTCCTTGGCAGTGCATGCCGCGCCTGCGCTTATAAATTAATTACCTTTGCCTTAGCAGCAGGACAAGAGCCCTAGAGAGGCATCCTCCTTATCGAGGAGCCTCGGGCCTCCGTACTCGAAGCAAGATACAAATACTAGCTACATCCACCTAAGACATGAGTGATCATAAAGTATATGGGGACCGCCCCGAGAACAACAGCAAGGCCGATTTAGTTCCGCTTAGGTACTTCCTCGAGCTTATAAAGGAGATCCAAGAGTGCTCCACCTATCTAGAGGACCCAGAGTATGACGATGGCTGCCAAAGCCTATTGGTATGCATAGAGCTCCTGCTGATGATCTGTGAGCGCTACCCCAACACCGCCGCAGGATTCATACATAGGCTTAAGCGAAAGAAGGTACAGGAGCTGTGGAATGCCTGGTGGGAGCGGAACGAGAAAAAGATCCCTGCAAAGTATAGAACTGGCACCAAGGAGGCTGCGGATGCGCTATTCGCTCGACTTATGGCAGTCAAGAGTAACGTAAAAGAAGGATAACAGACCTATGAAAGAAGAAACATTAAGCCCTTTCAGACTCATTCAGCATAGCGATAGCTGGAGTCTCACCCTAGTGACGGACGATGATGCCCTTAGCCTCCTCGCCCTATCCCCAGACGAGCTAGAGCTGGGCGAAGACCTTGAGTACGGCGGCTATTTCTGGGATGCCTTGGCCCAGTACCACCTGCACTCGGGGCGCGTCGAGCTGGAGGATGAGGTGGGGTTTGATTCGGAGAGCAGCATGTTCTGTATGTACTCCTCGAGCGAATCCGCCCTTAGGCGCTTCGCCGAGTCCTTCAAGGAGGCCTGCGCCGACCCTGAGACCTTAAAGGAGATGCTGCAGGGCTTCGGCGAGTACCTAGACTACTAGTCAGCCGCTCCTCGAGCCAAGCGCTAAGAGCACTCATGGTAAGGAAAGAAGCTGATCAGCCCGCCCTATTCCACGGGGCGCAGTATGCCGTGGAGGCGCCGCTAGCGAGCCGTGAGGCCATCGAAGCCGTATTCCCAGGCGTCTTCCCCGGCAAGGAGGCGTTCGTTCACTTCTATACCGAGGTGGGGGCAGGCTCCTTCCCAGGCGGGGCGAGCGTCACCTCCTCCGAGGCCGAAGGAGCGGGCGCGCCCGAGTACGGGATGGAGGTCGAGCGCTTCTTCTCCCTAGAGGAGATCCCGGGCTACCTAGCCGAATACCAGAAGTTCGGGGGCTTCGAGAGCGACTGCGAGGGATACATCCCGATCGCAGGCGATAGCTGCGGGAATGACTTCTTCGTGAGTACGCTCACCGGGGAGGTCTTCTACCTAGACCACGAGTACGGCTTCGAAGAAGGGATCTTCAGGGTCGCGGGGAGCTTCGCCGAGTTCCTCTCCTCGATCCGCCCCATTGAGGTAGGCGCAGCTGACTAAGGCCTAGGGGGCAAGCTCCGCCTCCTCCCTCAGAGCACCGCGCCCAGCGAGCAAGACAAAAGCCCAGCCCTATGCCCGAGGATCGTCAGGCATAGGGCTGGGCTTCCTTATGGATATCGGTCAGCGCTCTGAGGGACGTCAGTCAAGGCGCTGAAGGTCGTCCCTCAACTCATCGACTGATATCCCTCAGCGCGCCCAGCTACGCCCGCCACGAGCGCCGCACCTAGATCGGGAATGAATTACTACCTTTGAGCTAAGGAAATACCCCTTCTATCAAGACCACCGCAATGAAGATGAAGACACTAGGCCTCGCCCTCCTTACACTCCTCGGAGGCAGCACACTCACCGCCCAGGCACAGAGCTCGGACAGCATCGCCCACACCCTCCTAGTAGCGAACTACGACTACAGCTGCCGCAGTACCGACGCCGAGGGAAAGGAGCTCACCATCAGCTACGGCCTCACGCTGCAGATCGGCCAAGACCAGGCATGTACCCTCGGGCGCAAGCGCCACGACGGGGAGAAGGATCAGAGCGAGCAGCTGCTCTACGTCCCCACCACCTGGCAGAACTACCCCACAGGCCGCATGATCTCCGTCGAGACCGTACCTCCCTACCGCTATCTCACCGATGAGGCGATGCGCCCGCTCCGCTGGACGATGCTCGCCGAGCGCGACTCGATCTGCGGGCACCTCTGTCAGAAGGCTAGCGCCGAGTACGGGGGGCGCAAGTGGACGGCTTGGTTCGCCGAGAGCCTCCCCACGCGCTTCGGCCCCTGGCGCCTCCATGGACTCCCCGGACTGATCCTGCGCGCCGTCTCGGAGGACGGCATCCACCGCTTCGAATGTCTCGGGGTAGAGGCCGTGAAGGAAGCCATCAACTACAGTATCCCCGAGGCGGCGGTGAAGTGCCCACGGAGCAAGTTCGTCGCGCTACGCAACCGCCTCTTCGGCAACCCCAACTACCTCACCAAGCCCTACTACTATATCAAGCCCGAGGAGATCAGTAGCATGACCGTCGTGAAGGGCGCGATGATCCTCGGCGATGTGCTGATCAACATGAAGCCCGCCAAGTTCCAGCCCCTAGACTACTAAGTGCGCATGCTACGGCGCCTCTTACTCCTCGTCGCGCTCCTAGTGGGGCTCTCCCCTGCCCGAACTCAGGCGCAGAGTCAGCCCCAGCCTCGACGGCTGAGCCTCGGCGGGCAGCTGCGCTCGGGCACCGAGCCCGTGGCGGGCGCAGTGCTCGCCCTCCTGCAGCCCGCCGACTCCAGCATGCTGGCCTATGCCATCACGGACAGCCAGGGGCGCTACACGCTCCAGCTCGAGACGGCGCTCCCCGAGCTGCTGCTGCGCGTGCGGAGCCTAGGCTAACGCCCCCAGCTGCGACGGATCAAGGCCGAGACCCAGAGGCTTGACCTCAGTCTAGAGCGCGAGGAGCGACTGCTACGGGAGGTGCTGGTCAGGGCTCAGAAGCTCTGGGCGCAGCGCGACACGCTGAACTACCTCGTCTCGGCCTACACTCTGCAGCAGGACCGCACCATAGGGGACGTGCTGCGTAGGCTACCCGGCATCACCATCGAGGACAACAAGGTGATCAAGTACCAGGGCGTCCCGATCAACCGCTTCTATATCGAGAACCTCGACCTCCTGCGGGGGCGCTACAATCTCGCCACCGAGGGGATCAAGGCCGAGGACGTGGCCACCGTGCAGGTACTGGAGCATCACGAGCCCGTACGAGCCCTGCAGGATCAGCGCCCCTCGCAGCAGGCAGCCATCAACCTACGGCTCAAGGACAAGGCCAAGGGCGTATGGTCGAAGGCCCTCCGCCTAGGGGCGGGTGCCTATGCCCCTGGCCCCCTATGGGACGCTACCCTCCAGGCGAGCTACTTCGGCAAGGGGCGGCAGCAGCTCCTCCGCTATAGTAGTGACAATCTAGGACGCGATCACGATCCAGCAGCCGTGCTCTATGGCGCCTTCGTCAGCGAACCCACACAGCTGGTGGAGCTCGTGGCACATGGCCGCCCACCCGTAGGCAATGGCCTCTTCGGCTACCGCCACGGCGCCCACCTCAGTAGCCTCACCAGGCTCGCCGACAGCGCCAGTCTCAGCTACCAGCTCCACTACCGACATCAGTCCACCCACGGCAGTTCCTTCGCCGAGACCTCCTACCTCCTGCCCGAGGGGACGAGGCTGCAGCTCACCGAGGACATGAATGACCGCACGCAGCTTCACGCCACGGAGCTCCAGCTGAGCTATGAGAAGAACCGCGCGCAGAGCTTCGTCAGCAGCACGCTCATGCTCTCAGGGGAGTGGAATGAGGGGCGCGGGGAGCTGAGCTCCGTGAGCCGCAGGCTCCCCCAGGCTGCGGGAGGCGCAGCCGAGATCGGGGAGCGCCTGCAGGCCCTGCACCACCGCACGCTCCGACTGAATAGCCGCACGCGCTGGGTGCACCGCGGGGCAGGCGGGGCAGGCTTTGAGTGGAGCTCCACCAATAGCCTCAGTTCGTCACCTCAGGCCCTAGTGCTGGAGGGGAGCAAGGCAGCACGCCAAGACCTCAGCCTGAGTACCTACGCCTCCTCCAATACGCTCGAGCTGCTGCGCAAGGTCGAGACGCAGCGCTGGACGCTCTCGGCGACAGCGCATCTCGACGCCCGCTACGTGACGCTCAGCTCCAGCCTCACCCACCCCGACGTCCCGAGGGGAGGCCGTGGCGAACTAAGCCATCTACACACCCGCCTTGCGCTGGGTCCCATCCTACGCTACAGCCACGGGACGCTCCAGGGCTCGCTCCGCCTCCCGCTAGCCCTCGGCTACACCCTGCTGGACAATGCCCCTGTAGCAGGCGAGCGCAGTGATGCCCATCGGCTGAAGCTCCACCTACAGCCCTCCCTCAGCCTATCGTGGAAGGCCAGTGACAGCTATAGCCTGCAGGCCAGTGCCAGCTACAGCGCCAGCGAGACCCCCTGGCGCCAGCTGCTCACGGCGACCATCATGCAGAGCTACCGCAGCCTAGCGCGCTACCGCGCTGCGCTCTACGACAGCCACGCCGCTAGTGCTGAGGCGCGGCTCTCCTATCGAGAGCTATTCAGTCGCATCTTTGCCCACATCGAGGCGGGCTGGCGACGCTCGTGGAGCGACATCAGCTACGGCACACGGCTCGACGAGGAGGGGCAGCGCCTCCTCGAGGCCGCCTACCTCCCCCACCACAGCGAGCGCTACACGCTCACAGCCTACGGGCGCAAGGATCTCGACTGGCAGACGACACAGCTCGCCCTCTCGGCTACGCTCTCCCGCAGCGATCAGGAGCTCCTCCGTCAGGGCGTCCGCATCCACTACCGCGCCCTGGGCTACGGCCTCCAGGGCTCCGTCGGGCTCGACCTCACGAGCGGCTACCGCCTCGAGTACGACGCCCGCTGGCAGGGGCTCAGCTCCGAGCTCGTGGAGCAGCACCTCTGGAGCAGTGCACTCGCGCAGCGCCTCCAGCTGAGTCTCGACCTCCTGCCCGCGAGGCTGCAGGCCAAGCTCCACGCGAGGCACAGTCACGATAGTAGCCTCGCCCTCGGGCAGCGGGACTTCCTCTTCCTCGGGGCGAGCCTGAGCTACAAGCCCAATCGGCGCCTAGAGCTCATCCTCGACGGCGACAACCTCAGCGACATCCGCAGCTACTCCACCCGCCGCCTCGAGGAGCTAGAGGAATACCGCAGCGTCTATCACCTGCGCCCCCGTTCGCTCCTCCTCTCCCTACGCCTGACCCTCTGAGCCGCGCCTGCGCCCTGCGCTGAGACGCTGCGGGGCACCTTCTTCCCCCCTTCACTTACCCCCTACCCTCGGCGTGCTCCAGTTCGCTGGGACATAGCCTTCTTACGCCCATAGCAGGAGGGAGAGGCTGGGCGGAGCGGCTGAGGAACGGGGACGAATCTTAGGGTGAGGGCCCTCGAGGGATATCCGTCAGCGCTCTGAGGGACGTCAGTCAGGAGCGTGAGGGATAGCAGTCAAGAGGCTAAGGGATATCCCTCACGAAGGCGGGAGGCCGCCCGCAGCGTGCTGGGTCGATGGAGGGCCTCGAGTGGGAGGCCTTAGGCAGGCCTTCGCTAGGCGGCGCAGAGCCCCAGCCATAGGCTCTTAGGCTAAGGCTAGCACCACAGGAAGCACAGCGATAGTGGCAGTCGTGCGGCGAGGGCTCGAGGCAGGCCCAGCAGCTCGGGATAGGGATTAGACCTCAGCCCCTCCCTAAATCGGCCTAGTCTTGCCTAAGTGTATGATTTTCCCTATTTTTGTGGCTAATTGTTGCGGGCAGCTCTAGGGCTGCCTGTGGTATCCAAGACAAGAGTAATACATTATATAGAACAAGAAGAAATGGCTGTATCGATTAAGCAGACTTCGGATGTAGCTGCCGTCATCACCGTCTCGGTGAAGGGAGCAGACTACCAGGCACAGGTAGAGAAGGAAATCAAGAACTATCAGAAGAAGGCTACGCTGCCTGGCTTCCGTAAGGGGCACGCACCTCTGGGCCTGATCAAGAAGCAGGTCGGGGAATCCATCAAGGTAGATGAGATCAACCGCTACGTGGTCAAGGAGCTCTTCGGCTACATCGACGAGCAGAAGCTCCAGATCCTCGGGCAGCCCCTGCCCGTAGTCGCAGACTATGACTTCGCTACGCAGGAGGACTTCGACTTCGCCTACGACGTAGCTCTGGCACCCAGCATCGACGTCCAGCTGAGCAAGGAGGACAAGCTGACCTACTACAACATCGCCGCGACCAAGGAGATGGAGGACGAGCAGATCAAGCACATGCTCGACAACGCTGGCACGCAGATCGACGCCGAGGAGGTCGCTGATAACGATGTCGTCTACGGCCGTATGGTCGAGCTCGCTGGCGGTGCGCCCAAGGAAGGCGGTATCGTCGCAGAGAAGGCCCTCATCCTGCCCCGCTTCACACGCAACGAGGAGCAGAAGGCTAAGCTCATCGGTGCGAAGCTCGGTGACACCCTGACGCTCGTCCCCTACAGCCTCTATGATGGCCAGCCCGCAGAGATCACCTCGCTGCTCGACATCAAGCGTGAGGACGTGCCTGCACTCGAGGGCGTCGAATTCAGCTACGAGATCAACAAGATCTCCCGCCGTCAGCCCGCTGAGATGAACGAAGCCTTCTTCGTCGAGGCCTTCGGTCAGGAAAGCGAGATCCGTACGGAGGAGGCACTGCGCCAGAACATCCGTGAGAGCTTCGGCGAGCAGTTCGCTACCGAGAGCGACTTCAAGTTCGCCCGCGACCTGCGTGAGCTGCTGCTGGCCAAGGCTGGTGACGTCAAGTACGACGAGGCCCTGCTGAAGCGCATCTTCCTGGCCAACAATAAGGAGGCTAAGGAAGAGGACATCGACCGCGACATGCCCCAGGTGCTGAAGGACATCACCTTCGACCGCATCAAGGGTGACCTGCTGAAGGCGCACAACGTCAAGATCGAGGATGCCGACCTCGAGAAGCTGGCTCTGATCGTGGCCAAGAACCAGTTCGCCATGTACGGTATGACCTCTGTGCCCGATGACCTGCTGGCTAGCTACGCCAAGAACATGCTGCAGGACGAGCGCACGAAGGAGAACCTCATCGACCGCGTCGCCGACTCCAAGCTCGCTGAGATCGCCAAGTCCGTGATCAGCGTCGAGGAGAAGACGGTGACTCCCGAGGAGTTCAATGCTCTGGTGAACGGAGCCAAGGCCTAAGGCCACACCCCTCCCATCGAAGGTCTCTCCACAGGGTCGACGCTCTGTAGAGAGACCTTCGTCTTGTCCACTCGCTAGCCTTCGCAACGGCGAGCATTCACTCGACACCCCTATTACCTATAGCTTATGATCACAGTCAGCGATCTCTCTGTGCAGTTCGGGAAGCGCATCCTCTTCCAGGACGTCAACCTCAAGTTCACCCCCGGCAACTGCTACGGCATCATCGGGGCTAACGGTGCCGGTAAGTCTACCCTACTACGCACCATCAGCGGCGCCCTCGAGCCTACGCGTGGGAGCGTCACCCTCGGCCCCGGCGAGCGCCTCTCGGTACTGAGCCAGGACCACTATGCCTTCGACGAGTACACCGTCATGGATACGGTGCTGATGGGGCACAGCGTCCTCTGGGCCATCATGGAGGAGAAGAACGCCCTCTATGCCAAGCCTGACTTCAACGACGAGGACGGTAACCGCGTGGCCGAGCTCGAGGACAAGTTCGCCGAGATGGAGGGCTGGAATGCCGAGAGCGATGCCGCCATGCTCCTGAGCGGCCTCGGCATCAAGGAGGACCTCCACTACAAGCTGATGAAGGAGCTCAGCGGTAAGGAGAAGGTACGTGTGCTGCTGGCACGTGCCCTCTACGGCAAGCCCGACAACCTCCTGCTCGACGAGCCGACCAATGACCTCGACCTCGAGACCGTGGCTTGGCTGGAGCACTACCTCTCGGAGTACGAGCAGACGGTGCTGGTGGTCAGCCACGACCGTCACTTCCTCGACTCGGTCTGCACGCACACGGTGGATATCGACTTCGGCCGCGTACAGCAGTTCGCTGGTAACTATAGCTTCTGGTACGAATCCAGCCAGCTCGCCCTGCGCCAGCAGCAGCAGCAGAACAAGAAGGCAGAGGAGAAGCGCAAGGAGCTGGAGGAGTTCATCCGTCGCTTCAGCGCCAATGTGGCCAAGAGCAAGCAGACCACCAGCCGCAAGAAGATGCTGGAGAAGCTCAACGTCGAGGAGATCAAGGCCAGCAGCCGCCGCTACCCAGGGATCATCTTCACCCCCGACCGCGAGCCAGGCAACAAGATCCTTGAGGTCAAGGGTCTGACGGCCTACGCCGACGACGGCACGCTCCTCTTCCGTGACCTCAACTTCAACGTAGAGAAGGACGACAAGATCGTCTTCATCAGTCGTGACCCACGTGCTATGACGGCGCTCTTCCAGATCATCAACGACGAGGAGAAGGCCAGCGAAGGCAGCTACGAGTGGGGCCAGACGATCACGATGGCCTACCTGCCGCTGGACAACTCGGCCTTCTTCGACACGGACATGAACCTTGTGGAGTGGCTCTCACAGTTTGCCGCCGACACCAATGAGGTTTATCTCAAGGGCTTCCTGGGGCGTATGCTCTTCTCTGGCGAAGAGATCCTCAAGAGCGCCTCTGTCCTCTCTGGGGGCGAGAAGATGCGCTGTATGATCTCGCGCATGATGCTCAAGAACGCCAATACGCTCGTCCTCGACAGCCCTACCAACCACCTCGACCTCGAGTCCATCCAGGCCTTCAACAACACGCTCAAGGCCTTCAAGGGCAATGTCCTCTTCACCAGCCATGACCATGAGTTCATCCAGACGGTCGCCAATCGTATCATCGAGCTGACGCCCGGCGGGATCATCGACAAGATCATGGACTACGACGACTACATCACCGACCCCACGGTCGCTGAGCTCAAGGCCAAGTACTACGGCGACTAAGCACACTGTTTAATCAACTGGGCCACATATGCACGTCATATGTGGCCCTTAATCAATAGCACTAGATTAATTTAAGCAATGGCTCCAAAAGTATTCATCTCGTATGCATGGGAGGAGGATAAGGATTACACAGATTGGGTGAAGAATCTAGCAAGTAAGCTTAGAGCCGATGGAGTAGATTGCTCCGTTGATATGTGGGATACCAAACCAGGAATTGACCTTACTCAATTTATGGAGGATTCATTAAGCAAAGCTAATTACATCATTTGCATCGTTAGTACGCTATATTCCCAGAAATGTAACGAGGCTGCTCCTAGCGGAGTATATTATGAGAAAAGACTACTAGCAAACGACTTTCTCAAATGTGGTAACCAAGGGAAAATAATACCTATCGTATATAATAATCCAACTAAAGATATACCAAGATTTCTAGCCTCTTGCATGTACATTGACTTCAGAGACGAAGCAAACTACGACGAGAACTACTCTAGACTACTTAAGTACATATACGAAGTCTCAGACAAGCCTCCACTTGGGAAGAACCCATTTGAAAAGGCCAATGCAACCAATCAAGCTATTGAGGACAAGCTTGCAATTGATCGAGCTAAATACACTAGTCCAACTTTAGAAGGACAAGCGAACTTCGACATTAAGAATAATAATGGCTGTTTTACTATCGGAACTGCGGATAATGAGTTCGAGACAATGTGGTCCGAATGTGGAAACCACTCCGTGTATTGTTACAAAGACAGAGTCAAACGTATAGGTTATCGAGCTGACTATAATGGTGATCTTTGTGCTCTATCTATCGAAGAAATTAACTCTTTTGATTTTTCATCCCGTGCAAGAGAGCTCCCCATCAATGAATGTATCCTACTCCAAAATGAGTATAACAAATTTGCCTTAATCAGACTCAATCATATCGCAAGACCATCTACCCCCTATGGACACTATATAGAGTTCTCTTATCTAATTTTTGATGCAAAAACCGATGACACAATGCATGAAAATACCACCATATTATCGGAAGCAATGCTATAGAGCTATGATAAGGGTATAACTCAAGTCTTAAAGCTGCGCCGTGCTTCATGGGTGGAGGCGCCGTCTGGAAGGAGCAGCCTCGGCGGGCTAGTGCTAGGCGCACTCCCCATCTACCGAGGGCTCGGGAGCTAGCTGGGCGTAGTGCCACTCATCTAGGATACGGCCGTTCTTGATCACGGCACGCTCCAGGACGCAGCAGAGGCGATAGCCAGCCTTCTCGAGGACGCGCTGCGAAGCTTTGTTGTAGTCGAAGACTCCCGCGAAGATGCGTACCAGCCCGAGCTGCTCGAAGCCGTAGGCCGTCATCAGCCGTGCTGCCTCGCTCGCATAGCCGCGTCCCCAGTAGGGCTCACCGATCCAGTAGCCCAGCTCCGCAGAGCAGCGGTGGATGTCTACCCCTGGGACGAGGCCGACGACACCGACCAGCTGCCCCTGTGACTCGATGGCGAAGTTGAGCTGCGGGCAGTCGGCTTGGCAGAGGGCGATGAAGGCCTCGGCATCCTCGAGGCGGTAGGGCGAGGGAATGAAGTCGCGAAGGTTATCCCAGATGCGGCGATTATCGCACAGTGCCGCGAGGGTAGGCGCATCCTCGGGCACGAGGGGACGGAGGCGTACAGAGCTCATAGTAGTGGCTAGCTAGGGTCAAGGGCAAAGGACAATAAAGAACGAGCCCCAGCGGCTCCTCGATCGAGGGGGCGCTGGGGCTCGTCGTGCTTGGGATCTCTAGCTACTAGAGCTCGGGCTGGATCAGAGCCACCCACTTCTCGATGCGCTCATCGGTGAGGTCGGACTGATTCGCCTCGTCGATGCAGAGGCCGATGAGCTTACCATCCTCTTCGGAGGCCGTAGCGTCGTAGCTGTAGCCTTCGGGAGCGATCGCGCCGATGAAGGTCACGCCAGCACCCGCCAGGCCTTCCTTGATCTTAGCCAGAGCCTCACAGAAGCTGTCGGGATAGCTGTCGGCATCTCCACAGCCGAAGAGGGCGACCTTCTTCCCAGAGAGGGGCTGCTCAGCGAGCTTGGGGAGGAAGTCCTCCCAGTCGTCCTGCAGGTCACCGATCCCCCAGGTCGAGGAGCCGAGGAGGAGCACGTCGAAGGCAGCGGCCTCTGCAGCGCTTGCGCTCGCTACGTCAAAGATGTTTGCTTCAGCACCGAGTGCCTTACCGAGGCGCTGTGCTACCTCACTCGTCGAGCCCGTAGAAGAGCCGTAGAAAATACCAATCTTGCTCATATTATTCTAGCGATGATATGTTAGTAATGTGATTTGCTTCAGCAAAGATAGTAAACTATCTCAGCACTGCACACCTCTGAGGCCTACTCGACCTCCTTGATGAGCCCGTGGCGGTAGGCGTAGAGCAGCTTCTTGAGCTCGGATACCTGATCCTTGAGTACGCCGCCCTGGTCCGTAGCCTGCACCAGCACACGGTCGGTGGCGTACTCCCTGACCACGGAGGTACTGCTGATATCGGCCATATGCTCGATGGCCTCCTTGGTCGAGCTGAAGGGCTCGTGCTTCACCAGGTGCAGTCCCTGCGAGTTGAAGATCAGCGTGTAGCCCGCGATCCCCGTGCTCGACTGATAGGCACGGCTGAAGCCTCCGTCGATGAGCATCAGCTTACCCCCAGCCTGTAGCGGGTGCTCGCCCTTGACGGCCTTGACGGGCACGTGCCCATTGATGATGTGCGTGTCGGGGCCCGTCAGACCGAACTCCTCAAGGATGCGCTCGCACACCTCCTGCTCCGTACGGTAGACATAGTAGTAGCCCTTCTCCTCGTGGTGCGTAGCCTTGTCGGCGATGAAGTAGCGCTCGAAGGTCGTCATCGCGCTCTTATCGAAGAGCGGCGAGTCGGGGCCGCACCACAGGTACCACATGAAGTCCACGGCCTCCTCGTGCTCCTCCTGATCGCGCGCGGTCCAGTGCGCCAGGCGGACGAACTCGTCCACGCGGTCCATCAGCGCACGCCCTGCGTAGAGCTTCTTACCGATGCGTACCTTGCGGAAGCTCTTGTCCTTGTTGAGCGGCACGGAGGCGTGGAAGAGGAGGTTATGGTTATAGGTCAGGTACATGCTGCCCTTCTTGTAGAGGAAGTTGATGTGCGCACGCAGCTTGTCACTGTGGCGGAAGGAGTGCAGCAGGCGCTCTACGACCTCGGCCTCCTGCTCGGTCAGGCGGTAGGGGTCGCTGGGGTCCACGGTCGGGAAGTGGGTATCCTTCAGCGGGTGTGTCTGTCCGTCGGGCAGCGTGATCGTCCCCTCGCCGAAGTTGATGCGATGCAGTAGGTCGCGATCCTCCATGTGGTACTCGGGACGACGGGCGATGATCTGGTGCTCGAGCTTGAACTGGATGATGGCGATGGCCTTGTGCATCTGCCCCATCAGCACGAGGCTCTTGTCGTCGTACTTCTCATCCGTATCGCCGAGCTTGGGCTTGAAGGCCTCGCAGGGATCGCTGCCGTAGACCTCCATCGCCAGACGCGCCAGTGGGAGCATATTGATCCCATAGCCGCCCTCGAGGGTGGCAGAATTGGCATAGCGCAGGGCGATACGTATAGCGTTGGCCATGCTGGCGGCATTGCCCACCGCAGCCCCCATCCAGAGCATATCGTGATTGCCCCACTGGAAGTCGAGGTTGTGGTAGGTCAAGAGGCGCTCCATGATGACATCAGCCCCTGGGCCTCGGTCGAAGACGTCGCCCACAATATGCAGTCGGTCGATCGCCAGGCGCTGGATGGTCTCGCATAGGGCCGTGATGAAGTCATCGGCCTGCCCCGTCTCGATGATGGAGTCGAGGATGGCGCCGACGTAGGCAGACTTCTTGGGGTTCATGCTGTCCTCGTGCGTCAGCTCCTGCGTGATGTAGCTGTACTGCGGGGGCAGCGCCTTGCGCACCTTACTGCGGGTGTACTTCTCGCTGACGCGCTGCAGCACCTTGATGAGCTGATTGAGCGTGACCTTGTACCAGTCATTAGAGATCTGGCCCGTCTGCGCTAGTCGCTCGAGGCTCTCCTTGGGGTAGTAGATGAGGGTGCAGAGCTGGCGGAGCTCCTGCTCGCGGATCTGGCCAGAGAAGAGGCTCTCTACCTTGGTGCGGATGGTCCCCGAGGCATTCTTCAGCACGTGGATGAAGGCCTCGTACTCGCCGTGGATGTCGGCCAGGAAGTGCTCCGTCCCCTTAGGGAGGTTAAGGATGGCCTGGAGGTTCATGATCTCCGAGGCTGCCGCTGCGGCATTGGGGAACTGCTTGGAGAGCAGGCCGAGGTACTTGAGTTCGCGTTCTGTGATGTCCATAGTTGTAGGGTCGTATCGTTTGGGGATGTATTCCTATTACCTATTGCTGGCCGACCTCGCGCACCTGCTTGACGCCCGAGGCCGATCGTATCTTCTTGATGAGGATCGTGAGCGCCTCGCGACGCTCGTAGTAGAGGACGAAGGTGCCGTGGAAGAGGCCGTCCTCTGAGTGGATGGAGTAGCTGCGGAGCTTGATCCCCGCCTCCTTGCGGATGAGCGAGGTGATGTTGGTCGCTATCGCGAGCTCGTCGCGCCCGATGACCTCGAGGCTCGCCAGCTGGCTGTGCCCCTCGTCGCCATTCCAGCGCGCGGCGATGATCTTGTGCGGCGAGTGGGCGAACATATCGGGTGCGTTGGGGCAGCTGGTGCGGTGCACCTTGATCCCGCGGCTGGTCACCAGGCCGAAGACCTCGTCCCCGAAGAGCGGATGGCAGCACTGCGCCAGGCTGTAGGCCACACCCGAGAGGCCGCGGTCGAGGATCAGCATCTCCTTGCTCGAGAGAGGCTGGTCGGCCTCCTGTGGCTCCGTGTAGACAAAGGCCTCAGCTGAGCGCGCAGCGCCGATCGTGGGGCTAGCCTCGAACTGGGCGACCTGCGTCAGCTCCTGCTCGTAGAGGCCAAGGATCTCCGCCGTGTCGATGCGCTCGTGCGTCAGGTCACGGTAGAAGTCGGAGAGCGTCTTGTAGCCCTTGCGCTGGGTGATGCGTATGAAGGCGGCTTCGTCGAAGGGCAGCTTGCGGTTCTTGATCCTGCGACGTATCATCTCCTTCGCCAGGGCGATGCCCGACTCCTCCTCGGCACGCAGCAGCTGGCGGATCTTCGCCTTGGCCTTGGGGCTGACGACGATGGACAGCCAGCCTGGTTTGGGGCTCTGCTGCGGGGAGGTCAGCACCTCGACGCTGTCGCCATTGTTCAGCACATGGCGTAGCGAGACGTTCTTACCGTTGACCTTACCCGAGATGGCCTTGGCGCCCACACGGCTGTGGATGGCAAAGGCAAAGTCCAGCAGCGTCGCCCCTAGCGGGAGCTTGAGGATCTCGCCCATGGGGGTGAAGACATAGATCTCCTGCGCCTTGAGCGTCAGCAGCGAGGCCTCCAGCGTCTGGCGCTTCTCCTCCTCGTGCTCGGAGGTCTTGACCGCCTCGAGGGCCTCACGGACGGAGGCGAGGAACTCGTCCAGCCCGTTCTCACTCTTGATCCCCTTGTAGCGCCAGTGTGCCGCCACGCCCTGCTCAGCGATGGCATCCATGCGGCGCGTACGTATCTGCACCTCTACCCACTTATTCTCAGGCCCCATGACCGTGGTGTGCAGGCTCTCGTAGCCGTTGCTCTTGGGGATGGAGATCCAGTCCTTGAGACGCTCGGGATTGGGGCGGTACATGTCAGTGATGATGGAGTAGACCTGCCAGCAGGCACTGCGCTCGCGCTCGGGCGGCACGTCGAGGATGACGCGTATGGCGAAGAGGTCATAGATGTCCTCGAAGTTCTGCTTGCGTAGCTTGTTGCTGATGGAGCTGACGCTCTTGACGCGTCCCTTCATCTCGAAGGGCACACTGAGCTCACGCTCCAGCTGCGCCCGCACGGGGGCAATGAAGGAGGCGATATAGGCGTCACGGGCGTGCTTGGTTTCGCCGAGCTTGCGGGTGATGAAGCCGTAGGTCTTGGGCTGGAGGTACTTGAGGCAAAGGTCCTCCATCTCGCCCTTGATGGTATAGAGCCCTAGGCGGTGGGCGATCGGGGCGTAGAGGAAGGAGGTCTCACGCGCCAGCTCCTGCTGGTCGGCCTCGCGGAACATCGAGCGGGCATGCCTCAGCAGATACAGCCGATCGGCTATGATCAGCAGCACGACGCGTATGTCCTCGGCCATGGAGATCAAGAGGCGATGGAAGTTCTCCGAGCTGATGGACTCACGCCGCGTGTAGAGCTCGGCCGTGCGCGCCAGCAGCTGCAGGAGGCGTACCTCCTCGGCTCCCAGCTCGCGCCCCAGCTCCTCGAGGCTCAGGGTACCGCCCTGCACGGGACGATAGAGTAGCACCGCCAGAGCGCAGTGATGATCCAGTCCCAGCTCTCCGAGGACGAGCAGTGCCACCTCTAGATGCTGGACTAGGCCAGGGATGCTGTGCGTCCCCTCTTCACTGGACTCGAAGCAGCCCGCCTCCTGCGCCGCGCGCAGCCAGAGGTAGACACAACGTATTTGCTCGGGGCTCAGCTGAGCATGCAGCTGCCCGAGGAGCTGGCGGCTACAGCGCCAGAGTGCTTGCACTTCGTGGGGTCTAAACATCGGACAAGTAGTGGTCTAAGGGTGACTAGTAGCTGCAATAAAGGTACGAAAAGACCTCCGTCAATCCAATAGACGGCGTCTACCGACCCTTTACCTTCGTCTACTCCTCGCCCGCTGCTGCGGCCATCACTAGGCGAAGCGAGGCGCGCCATCCGCCTCGAACGAAGGCCCTACGCTGGGAGACTTAGCTCGTCCCCCTCAGTCGCTTAGCCCGCCGCACAGAGGCTCGTGACGAAGCCTGATAAGGCAGTCAGCGAGCCTACATCATAGGCTCGGCGAGCGAAGATCATAGACTTCCCGAGCAAAGTAATAATATTGCTCGGGATTTATT
>ERZ773265.564-NODE-564-length-22344-cov-11.771905_pt1 | contig 22344 bp, 23 predicted proteins | sample MGYA00580512_ERZ773265 | MGnify/ENA primary metagenome ERZ773265 (study PRJEB29015, sample SAMEA2738169) | human oral metagenome | biome: human oral; feature: human-associated habitat; material: saliva | place: China | collected 2183 ... | reverse complement strand
ATAGAGAGTAAATTTGTTTACAGTATAGAAGATTATAGTTTCGCACATCAAAGATTTACCGAAGCAAGACATCTATTTTATCAAAGTTGCATTCTACTTTCATAGTTTAATCTATTTTCAGTTGGATAAAGATAGATTAATTAAAAATTTAATAGTATCTTTGCAAGTTGTATAGATAAGAAAGCAAAAGTAAAACAAAAGATGTCGTGCATATTAAACATAGAAACAAGCACTAATGTGTGCTCTGTGGCACTAAGCGAAGATGGTGCTTGCATATTTACAGAGGAGGATCATAATGGTCCTACCCATTGCGAACAATTAGGAAAGTTCGTTGATGAGGCTCTATCGTTTGCCGATAGCCATGCCATTCCAGTTGATGCAGTAGCAGTAAGTAGTGGTCCTGGTTCGTACACGGGGCTTCGCATTGGAACCTCTATGGCAAAAGGAGTATGCTATGGAACTAATATAAAACTTATAGCAGTGCCCACATTAGAGCTTCTTTGTGTGCCAGTACTGTTACATCACGAGGAAATAGAAGACAACGCATTGCTTGTTCCAATGATTGATGCACGCCGTATGGAAGTGTATGCTCAGGTGTTCGACCGTGCTTTACAAGAGGTTCGGTCTATCCAAGCCGATGTTGTAGACGAGAATACCTACAAAGAATATCTTAACAAAGGTCCTGTATACTTCTTTGGTAATGGTGCCGAGAAATGTATGGAAACTATCAATCACCCAAACGCACACCTAATAAAAGGTATTGAACCTTTAGCTAAGAATATGCTTCCATTAGCAGAAAAGCGAATAGCATTAGAACAATATGAAGATGTAGCATATTTCGTTCCGATGTATTTAAAAGACTTTGTAGCAAAACAAGCAAAGCCTCTATTATAAATAAAGGTAGAAAATAAAAAAGAAACGAAACAGAATAAAAAGAAATAGTAGAATGGAGATAGAGGGATTGGACTATAATACTCAGCGCAAAAAACTATTGTTGCCTGAATATGGACGCGAAATACAAGATATGGTGAACTACTGTGTAGACCTACCAACAAAGGAAGAGCGCCAACAATGTGCCGAAACTATTGTTTCTATTATGGATAGAATGAACCCACAAAGTAGAGAAAACACTGACTATGAGCAGAAATTGTGGGATCATTTGGCTATTATGGCTGACTTTAAGTTAGACATAGACTATCCATTTGATGTTTCGCAAGCTCTAAAAATTACAACAAAGCCGAAACCAATGTCCTACCCAATGTCAAGAATACCTGTTCGCCATTATGGAAAAATGATGTTCGAACTATTCGATCAGCTAAAAACAATGGAAGATGGAGACGAGAAAGACGAACTCGTTAAGTTGGTTGCAAACCAGATGAAACGTTGTTTAATACAATGGGGACATGGTTCGTCAGACGATGAGAAAGTAGCTTCGGACCTTGCTCGCTTCACGGACGGAGCTATACAATTGGATTTAGATACCTTTAAATTCGATAAAATAAATCTAAAAGATTTACAACCAGCACGCAATAACAAGAAGAAAAAATAATATTATGGAATGTTTTGTTATTGAAGGAGGACATCGCCTATCGGGAACTATCGTACCACAGGGAGCGAAGAACGAAGCTTTACAAGTGATTAGCGCAACTTTACTTACCAGTGAAGAGGTTGTTATTGACAATATACCTAATATCTTAGATGTAAAAAACCTTATAAAGCTACTCAAAGATATAGGTGTTAAGGTTACTAAACTTGACGAAAACAAATACTCGTTCTGCGCTAACGAAGTGAATTTAGACTATTTAGATAGCACTGTCTTTGTAGAAAAATGCTCTTCTCTGCGTGGTAGCGTTCTGCTTTATGGTCCACTTTTAGGTAGGTTTGGTAAAACAACAATAGCAAAACCTGGAGGCGATAAAATTGGACGTCGCCGTTTAGATACTCACTTTCTTGGTTTCAAAAGTCTTGGAGCACACTTTGAGCATAGAGAAGAGCGCAACGTGTACGACTTAAAAGCAGAAAAACTTGTTGGAACTTATATGCTTTTAGATGAAGCATCGGTTACGGGCACTGCTAATATCGTTATGGCTGCAGTCTTTGCTGAAGGTAAAACCACTATATATAATGCAGCTTGCGAACCTTATTTGCAACAATTGTGCAAGATGCTCAATGCTATGGGGGCAAAAATAAGCGGTATTGGAAGCAATTTGCTCACCATAGAAGGTGTTAAAACTCTAAAAGGAACTCAACATCGCATACTTCCAGATATGATAGAAGTAGGTTCGTTCATTGGAATAGCAGCTATGATAGGCGATGGTATAAGAATAAAAGATGTTTCGATTAAGAGTCTTGGTATTATTCCCGATACATTTCGCCGACTCGGTGTGCAGATAGAAGAACAAGGCGACGACCTTTTTATTCCACGTCAAGAACATTATAATATTGAGACTTTCATTGATGGAACCATTATGACCATTGCCGATGCTCCATGGCCAGGTATAACACCCGACCTAATTTCGGTATTACTAGTAGTTGCAACTCAAGCTCAGGGAAGTGTACTCTTCCACCAAAAAATGTTCGAAAGCCGCCTATTCTTTGTTGATAAGCTGATTGATATGGGTGCGCAAATTATTCTTTGCGATCCACATCGTGCGGTTGTAGTAGGACATGATAATAGTCGCCCATTGCGAGGAGGTAGAATGTCGAGTCCTGATATACGTGCAGGAATTGCTCTATTAATTGCTGCAATGTCGGCTCAAGGAACTAGTCGTATCGACAATATATCGCAAATAGACCGTGGTTACGAAAATATTGAAGAACGACTCAATGCATTAGGTGCAAAAATAAGTCGTGTGGACATTTGTTAAAGCAGTATTGCTAATGATAAAACAAGAGGAAGTTTATAAAATAGGTATACTCGGGAAACCACACGGAGTGCGAGGAGAAATACAATTTCGATTCACCGATGATGTGTTCGATCAATGTGATGCAGAATATTTAGTGCTCAACATAGATGGCATTCTTGTACCTTTCTTTATAGAGGAATATAGATTTCGTTCAGAAGAAATGGTACTTATAAAGTTTTGCAACATTGATACAGAAAAGCAAGCACGCGAACTTACAGGAACAACAGTTTATTTTCCACGTGCCGTAGCAGAAGAGAATAAAGACGAATTATCGTGGGCTCAAATTGTTGGATTTAATTTATTGGACAATAGGACAGGTAAGATTGTAGGTAAAATAATTTCTGTTGATGATTCAACCATCAATTTATTATTTGAAACAAAGACAGAAACTGACAATATCCTCTTAATTCCTGCTAACGAAAATCTTATAAAAGGGATTAACAAAGCAAGGCAAACTATTGCAATGGAAATACCCGACGGACTCTTAGAACTCTAGTTTAAAACAATGAAACAACAAATATGTATACTTGGTTCAACTGGAAGTATCGGCACACAAGCTCTTGATGTAATAGAGCAACATACCGATTTATATGAAGTTTATGCCTTAACAGCTAACAACCAATGGGAGAAGCTAGCAGCACAAGCACGTAAATTTCAACCTGCAGCCGTGGTTATAGCGAACGAAAAGCACTATAAGACATTGCAAAAGGAACTTTCCGACCAACCAAATATAAAAATTTATGCAGGTAAAGAGGCATTAAAGCAAATTGTAGAAGCTGAACCTATCAATATGGTGGTTACTGCTATGGTGGGATTTTCAGGTCTTGAACCTACCATACACGCTATTAAAGCACGCAAAAAGATATGTTTGGCAAACAAAGAAACACTTGTTGTGGCAGGAGAACTTATTTGTAAGTTAGCAAACGAGTATCATACACCAATCCTTCCTGTAGATAGCGAACACAGCGCTATTTTCCAAAGCTTGGTGGGAGAGGACAATAACGAGATTGAAAAGATAGTGCTGACCTGTTCTGGAGGACCTTTCCGTCTTTTCGATGCAGACAAACTAAAAACTGTTACAGCTGCCGATGCTTTGAAACACCCTACTTGGGATATGGGAGCAAAAATCACGATAGATTCTGCTTCACTAATGAATAAAGGCTTCGAAGTTATAGAGGCTAAGTGGTTATTTGGTATTCCTGTAAGCAAAATACAAGTTTTAGTGCACCCACAATCTATCGTTCACAGCGCAGTACAGTTTATTGATGGTAGTGTAAAAGCACAATTAGGCGTTCCCGATATGCGTTTACCTATACAATATGCTTTTTCTTTCCCCAACAGACTTACATTAAAAGGCGATCGTTTAAACTTATTCAATCAGCCATTAGAATTCTTTGAGCCTGATATGGAGAAGTTTCGCTGTCTTGCTATGGCGTATGAAGCTATCGAAAAAGGTGGAAATATGCCTTGTATCCTCAATGCTGCCAACGAAATAGTAAATGAGGGATTCCGCAAAGGACAATGTTCATTTCTTAAAATGGGTGAAATTATTAACGAAACCATGCAGAAAGTGGCATTCGATGCTACACCATCACTTGATGTTTATTTGCAAACAGATGCGGAAGCACGTAGAATCGCAAGTGAACTAATGGTTAATTAAGAGAATAGAGAGTAAATAATTAGAAATTAAAAAACAGATTATAAAGTAACGAATGGAATCTTTTCTTATCCGATTGCTTCAGTTTATAATGGCAATCTCGCTGCTTGTTCTTCTCCATGAAGGCGGGCACATGTTCTTCGCAAAGCTATTTGGCGTCCGCGTTGAGAAGTTTTTTGTATTCTTCGATATGGCTATCGGCAAATGGAACGGTATGTTATTCAAGTGGAAACCTAAGAACGACGACACAACATACGGTATGGGGTGGCTTCCTCTCGGTGGCTATTGCAAAATTTCAGGTATGATAGATGAAAGTTTCGACACGAAACAGATGGAGAAAGCGCCACAACCGTGGGAATTTAGAGTGAAACCCGCATGGCAACGTCTACTTATTATGATTGGTGGTGTGCTCGTAAACTTCCTTTTAGCACTGTTTATCTACTCAATGATAATGTTTACGTGGGGCGAAACCTACTTCAAAGTATCAGATATGCGTATGGGTATGCAGTTCAATGAACAGGCAAAAGCTCTTGGCTTCAAGGATAAAGATGTTATGTTGGGTACCGATAAGGGTGCATTCCGTGAATATGCTAATATCAATGGCGATTTCTTCCGTCAGATAGCTCAGTCTAAATATGTTGAAGTATTGCGTAATGGAAAGAAAACACGTATTGAAATGCCAGGCAATTTAGATATGCTTTCGATGGTAAAAGAACGACCTCTATTTGCCGAACCATATATTCCATCACGCATCGATAGTGTTGCTGCAAACACTCCAGCTATGAAAGCTGGTATAAAAGCAGGCGATTTACTAAAATCTATCAACGGTAAAAATATTAATACATGGGCTGACTTCCATTATCAAATAGGAGTATTAAGCAATGTTGCCGCTGTAAAGAAAACCCATAAAGATTCTTTGGCTCTCCGCAACGTAGTACTTACGGTACAACGCAGTGGTTCTAACAAAATAGATACCATAAAGATGCAGCTCAATCCTGAATTAAAGATGGGTGTTACAGAAAGTTCTCTGCTTTCATATTATAAACCCACACAAGAGAAATTTTCTTTCTTTGAAAGTTTCCCTGCAGGCGTAAAATATGGAATAAATATTCTTCGTGGTTACGTAGGTAATTTTAAATATCTTGCTTCTGCCGATGGCGCAAAGAGTTTGGGAGGCTTTGGTTCTATTGGAAAATTATTTCCACCTTATTGGGATTGGTATATGTTCTGGAATATGACAGCCTTTTTGAGTATTATGCTTGCCTTTATGAACATTCTTCCTATCCCTGCACTTGATGGAGGACACGTTATGTTCTTATTATACGAAATAATTACACGCCGTAAACCATCTGAAAAGTTTATGATTCGTGCCGAGTATGTAGGCATCACCATACTTATTTTGCTAATGGTTGTAGCCAACTTAAACGACATTTTGCGGTGGATAGGCGTTATGTAACATTTATATGATAAAGCTATTCAACACTGGCGAAACTCAAGAAACACTCCGTCAGGACTACAATCCTGACGGATCTGTACTACGACGAGCACAATTGCGTATGCTCGATATGGCTATCTATTTGCAAGAAACTGCTAAAAAGATAGGTATTCCACTAAGGTTAGATGGTGGAAATGTGCTCGGAGCATTGCGACATGGTGGCTTTATTCCTTGGGACGACGATATAGATATGGTAATAAGTCAGAAGGATTTTAAACGTTTCTGCGATTATCTAAAGGCGCACCCCCACCCTAATTATGTATTGCAAGACAATTCTACCGATCCAGGTTTCTATAAAGAATGGGCTTGTCTACGTGATTTAAGAACCGAAAATCGTAGCCATGAAAACTTTAATAGTGAAAATAGACGTATTCACGAAGCACAAAAATATCGTGGATTGCATATTGATATATTTCCTTACGAAGGAAATATGATTCCTTGGTTGCAACATCTTGCAGCTAAACTATCGGTAAATGTAAACCTTAAAATGGCAGGACGATATCCTCGAGCTGCACAAATATGTTATAACTTATTACACTATTTTGTTTTTCCAATGTTTCGTTGCATTGGAAAGATATTTGGTAATCCAAATTTGTATATGCACTCTTATGGGGCATGGTTTTACGAACAAAATCCTAAGCGCATAATGATACCTCATAAAGATATTGTTTTTGAAGGTTACACATTTGAAGGACCAGCCGATGCAGAAGAGCTTTGTCGTATCGCATACGGAAATTTTATGGACCTTCCTCCACGCGACAAACGCGACAGACATAAGGTTGATATTGTGTTCTTCGATGATGAGAATGCGCAATAAAGACAGAAACAAAACCAAAAACAGCATAAACATGAATATAGCCGTTATCTTTGCAGGTGGTTCAGGACTAAGAATGCACACAAAATCGCGTCCAAAACAGTTTCTCGACTTAAATGGAAAACCTATTATTATATATACGCTCGAACTATTCGACAATCATCAACAGATTGATGCCATTATAGTTTCTTGTATCAAAGAGTGGATTCCATTCCTTGAAAAAATGCTTCGCAAGTTTGAAATTAACAAAGTTGTGAAAATTGTACCTGGCGGAGCTACCGGACAAGACTCTATTTACAATGGTTTATGTGCAGCCGAAGCGTATGCGAAAGATGAAAAAGCAACAGTTCTTATTCATGATGGTGTGCGCCCGTTGATAACTGAGGAAACCATAACAGACAATATAAATAAAGTAATGGAATGTGGTTCTTGCATTACTTGTGCGCCTGCTACCGAAACCTTTATAGTTAAACAAAAAGATGGGAGTTTAGAAATTCCAACACGTGCAAATTCTCTGATTGCACGTGCACCGCAAAGTTTTTATCTATCTGATATTCTTTCTGCTCACCGTCGTGCTATTAGTGAAAATTGTCATAACTTTATTGATTCGTGCACAATGATGAGTCATTACGGCTATAAGTTAGGAACAATTATCGGTCCAATGGAAAACATAAAGATAACTACTCCTACCGATTTCTTCGTATTCCGTGCTATGGTAAAGGTTCACGAAGACCAACAAATTTTTGGTTTATAGAAAATGAATACTATTCTTGAACAAGACATAGAGCTTTTTGCCCAACAATTCGCCTTAAAAGACGAACTTCGTAAAAAGACAATTGCCATAACAGGTGCAACAGGATTGCTCGGAGCATGTATGGTTCGCTGCCTATTAAAATTAAATAGTCAGCAAAATCTTGGTCTACGCATATTGGCAGTAGTCAGAAATATAGCAAAAGCTGAAGCTATGTTTGGCAAACAAAACGATGTCTTGGTTTTTTATGCTTATGATTTTTCAAAAAATGAGATTTTCAATCCTACCGAAAAGATTGATTTTATTGTGCATTTTGCCAGTCCGACAGCTTCAAAATACTTTGTAGAATATCCTGTAGAAACAATGGTTACTGTGTTTAATGGTACAAAAAAACTACTCGATTATGCACGTACAAATGAAATTCAATCTGTATTATTGGCATCGTCATTAGAAGTTTATGGAACAATTACCAATGATAGCAAGCCTCTTACTGAAGAGGCACAAGGTTTTCTTAATCCAATGGATGTTAGAAGTAGCTATCCAATGGCAAAAAGAGCTGCAGAAACGCTCTGCCACAATTATGCTAAAGAATATGGAACACATACAAAAGTTGCACGTTTAGCACAAACTTTCGGTGCTGGAGTTACTAAAAACGACAATCGTGTATTTGCACAATTCGCACGCAGCATTATTAATGGCGAAGATATTATAATGCACACAAAAGGCGAACTCTGTCGTTGCTATTGTTATACTACAGATGCCATTGCTGCTATGCTATATATTCTTTTACGTGGAAAAGATGGCGAAGCCTATAATGTTGCAAACGAAACCACTTATATCTCCATTAAAGATATGGCTACATTCCTTGCCGAAACATTCAATCCAAAGGTTAAAGTTGTGGTAGAACTTAAAGAGAATATGGGCTATTCGCCCACAACAAAATTACGTTTGTCTATCAATAAAATTCAACAATTGGGTTGGACACCTCATTACAATTTACAAGAGATGTTCCACCGCCTTATCGAATCGCTGAAACAATAGTTTATGTCTGCCAATATATTCCACAGAATCAGCCAGTCGCTCTTTCACATTTACGAGCGAAAAGACTTGCGTCAATGGGACGTTACACCACAAAAGCACCTACCTATTTATGGTGTTTACCACATTATGCTGGATACTGGTTGGGAAAAATTGGCACGAAAACAAATAGAAAATCTAAAGAACAGCGGACTTTTATCTGCCACCGAAAAACTTTTTGTTAGCTGTATTGCTGCTGATAAGACCAAAGTTGATGAACTAAAACAATTGATTGACAGCGAAAAGGTAGAAATTATCTCGTTTTCTACCAATCCTCAAAAGTACGAATACCCTGCCCTACAGTTTATTAAAGAACTAAGTCAGCGTAAAGATTGCCTTGTATATTATTTTCATTCAAAGGGAATTTCCTATCAATCGTTAGAATCAAACGACCATCTTTTCCGTTCCTTTCAACAAAAAATAGAAGCTTGGCGCGAAATGCTGGAATATTTTATTTTCGATAAATGGCAAGTGGCTGTAAATGTTTTATCAAATGGTTTCGATACTTACAGTTGTTATCGTTGGCCTCCTCGAAATTACACTATGTATTCTGGAAGTTTCTGGTGGTCAACGTCTGCTTATATTCGTAAACTCCCAGATTTTCAATCGGATATTATTTCTTCTAACCGTTTTTATTCTGAAGTATGGCTTTTCGAACGAAACCATCAACAATTTTCAGCTTTCGATACCATTGCCGACCTATATTTTGTGCGTATTCCACGTTCTATTTATGCCGAAAGAACACCTTCTTTTATAGATAAGCTACGGTTTTCGTTTATGTATAACTTCCGAAAAATACAGAAACATATTTTCCATTACAACTACAAACAACGTTGTCAGCAACGTTTTCAACAACTGAAAAAGAATATATAACCTGTATTTAAACTATCTATAAATTCAAAAAGACTATTATTAAACAACCAATTTTATTTTAAATCTATCAAACTCACAATAAAATTAAGTCCATCTTTTGGTAGACTTTAGCTGTGTATAATACTTTTCGTCTTTCTGTGTAATTATATGTTTAACAAGCAATTTCTCTAATATTTCGTCCGAAATTTCCTCATCTTCTACGCAACCAGTATTTTTTGCTAATAGTTGAAGTGCTTCCTTTATGAAGAAAATTTTGTTGGAAACATCTAATTCATCATCATTTTTTAAGTTGATAATAAGTTTCTCTATAAGTTGCTTATTAGATTTGTTTACAAGAAAGTCTTCCTCATCAGAATCAAAATCTGTGTCATAATAATCTGCTAAAACAGATTTTATTCTTTCTATCTCTTTTGAATAATATTCTTTGCTCATCTTCGCTTAAAAGTTTCTTGTTATTTAGTGATTCAATACATTCGTATTGTTCTTCAAACATCTATCCAGCGTATTCTAAAATCGTATAATAGCATTTTGGTTGGTTCAAAGTTGCGGGGGCATTATTCGTGAAATTTAATTTTTGCCGTATAGATGCAATGTTTATTTCCTCGTTAAGTCGAGAAATTTCAACTTGTAGCATCACTTTAATTTTCATCATTACAAATTCCGTCTATTATTTATGCTTGTTTTAGCACAGCCCTTTCTAATGTTTAACGATGGAATCCATTATCTTCTAAGTCCATCAATAAATATTCTTGTAAACTACCGCTTACTTTTTTACCATTACACAATAATTCGAAAGGATACTGTTGATTCTTAAATGTTGCTGTTCCATCAACAAACGAAAGAATATCAGAGACTGTTTCAATCATTATCATTTTTACAAATTCTTGTAAATGCTTTCGGTTAGAATTATCCAATGAATTGAACAATAGTTGCCCACTTCTCCAACTTTTATTCTTAAAAGGCTCTTGACTTGAATCTTCTAATGTTTCAAAATACCTTTTAAAATTTTCAACAAGAATTATATCTTTAATTTCTTTAGCAATAAATTCTTCTGTCATACTTTTATTTTTAAAGTTGATTTAATTTCATCATTACAAACTCTGTCTATTGTTTATGCTTATTTTAGCACATCTGTTTCAAATGTTTAAAACTATTATCTATAGCCGATTTCTTTTGTTATGTATACATCATTTTAAATTAAGATGAATTAAACGCATTATAATAGTTGTAAAAATATAGCTTTTAGCAAAATTCACCAAAACTTTATAATACTGATATACGACGAATTAGCTATAAAAGCTGCTATAATAACCGAAAACAAAGTTACAGAAAATCGCTGTAATATTTGCAGGAAATCGGAAGTTTAACGCAATTCGGCTTGATTATTAGGGCTATACGGTGTAAATCGCAGCAAATCCGCCACCTGCCACGAGGCAGGAAAATGCGGATTATTGAAACAGAAATGTTTTCAAATCGTTACCCGAAAGCAGGATAATTACCTCCGCTAAAGAGGAGAAAAACAGCGGTTTTCCGTGCATCCGTTGCTGTTGCTCTATTGCTCTATATTTTGCATAGTAGGGTTAGGCTCTTTCATGTTTAATTTTGCAACCAAAAAGAAAAGACAATGGCAAGAAGCACATTCAAGGTGCTGTTCTATGTGAACGGCAGCAAGGAGAAAGACGGCATCGTCCCCATCATGGGACGGGTTACAATCAACGGCACGGTGGCTCAGTTCAGCTGCAAGCGCACCATCCCAAAGGAGTTGTGGGATGTGAAAGGCAACAGGGCGAAAGGCAAGAGCAGGGAAGCCATCGCCACCAACCTCTCGCTCGACAACATCAAGGCGCAAATCATCAAGCACTATCAGCGTCTTTCCGACCGTGAGGCGTTCGTCACGGCGGAGATGGTGCGCAACGCCTATCAGGGGCTGGGCAGCGAGTACGACACCCTGATGAAAGCGTTCGACAGGGACTGCGCCTCTCTGTTCAAGCGTGTGGGTAAGGACAGGAGCATGGGAACATACAAGGTGATGCTCAGGGCGAGGAACAACACGGCGAGGTTTATCCGCCACAAGTACAACCGCAGCGACATGTCGATGCTGGAACTCACCCCCGACTTCATCAGGGACTTCGCCGTGTACCTCAGCACGGTGAAAGGAAACAGGAACGCCACGATATGGATAAACTGCATGTGGCTCAAAGGCGTGGTGATGCGTGCGCACTTCAATGGCAAGATACCGAGAAACCCGTTCGCACAGTTTCATATCAGCCCGAACACGAAGGAGCGTGCGTTCCTCACGGAGGACGAGTTGAAGACACTGGTTTCGCACGAGTTCAAGGACAGCCATTCCGCCTTCGTGCGTGATTTGTTTGTCTTCGCCTCCTTCACCGCCCTTTCCTTCGTGGACTTGAAGGAACTCACCACCGATGAGATTGTGGAGGTGAACGGCGAGAAGTGGATACTTGCAAAAAGGCACAAGACACAGGTGCCGTACCAAGTGAAACTGCTCGATATACCCTTGCAAATCATCGACAGATACCGACCGTTCCAGAAGGACAACTCCATATTCGGGGACATCAACTACTGGACGGTCTGCAAGAAGCTCAAAAAAGTCATCAGCGAGTGCGGGATAACAAAGGACATCTCCTTCCATTGCGCAAGGCACGGCTTTGCGACATTGGCTCTGAGCAAGGGCATGCCGATTGAGAGCGTGAGCCGTGTACTCGGACACACGAACATCGTAACCACACAACTCTATGCGAAGATAACCACCGAGAAACTCGACACCGACCTCTCCATGCTCGGCAGCAAGCTCAACGCCTCATTTGGCAATATCAAGATGGCATGACAATGAAAGGGAAAGACATAAGCAGCAATGCCCGTCGAATAATCACGATGGACGAGCACGGGAACATCGTCATACCCAACGGCGAAATATGGATGGGCGAGTTTGAGATTGCCGACCTGTTTGGCGTGTTCGGACATACCATCCACACGCTGGTCAAGAAGATATACAGGGATGGACTGCTGCACCCCTGCACGGCAGAGAGGAACATCAGGGTGGCGGAGGGTCGCTGGCTTGATGTGTACAGCCTTGAAATGGTCATAGCCCTTGCGTTCCGCATCAGGTCGCAAAGGGCAAAAAGGCTTCGGGAGCATGTCATCGCAATGCTGACCGAACAGCACGGAGGCTTTATCATGTTCCTACCGGCAGGAGCATGTTGTTCCTGCTAAAACAGCCTGACAGGGCTTATAGAGGTTTGTCCCCATTGAACAAGGTGATAAACCTCTTTTCTTTTTTGGTGGCTGGGAGGCAAGGATAGCTGCCAGTGACGAGTTGTATAGGGTTACCGAGAAAGAAAAAAAATGAACACAATCCCTTTTATTTTGATGAATTGATGAATAGGTATATAAGTATGATTGAGTATCAAGTGATTGCAAGTTCATCAACATATCATCAGACGCTTGCGGACGATGAAAGAAAAAGGCATTTTCCCTTTTTCAGCAACCCTCGACAAATCCGACCAAATTTTCCTCCTGCTCCCTCAATTCTTGCTCCGCATCTCCCTGTTTTCCTCTGTTTTAATTCCGTTCTGTTTTTCTTTCACCGTTCCGCGCCATTCTTCACAAGTAGTTTTCCGAACGATGTCCGTAACTTTGCACGATACTATATATCAATCATTTAAGCAAGAAAGAAATGAGTAAGAAAAACAATGACGGGCTGTTGGAAGACAAGCCCGAAAAAAGAGAAAGGAGAACAGAGGACGGGGCTTTCGTCCGTGTGGGCACAACGCTCTACAAACTTGCAGACATGCCTCTTGTCGGAGGCGGTTTCGTCGAGAAGCGCATCGTGTGGAATAACGAGACGCTCCGTCAGGACTACGGCAGGGACTATCTGGCGACCGTCCCGAAGTATGACGGTTTTTGCACCGTCCCCGACCATGTGAACTATCAGCCCGTAGTAGGCAGTTTCCTCAACCTCTACGAGCCGACGGGGCATCATCCGAAGCAAGGTGTGTTTCCCCATATCGAGGCATTGGCAAGGCACATCTTCGGGGAGCAGTACGAACTTGGCATGGACTACCTGCAACTACTCTACCTGCAGCCCATAGAGAAACTGCCCATCCTGCTGCTCGTATCAGAGGAGCGCAACACGGGCAAGAGCACGTTCCTCAACTTCCTCAAAGCCCTCTTCGGGGGCAATGTAACCTTCAACACCAACGAGGACTTCCGAAGTCAGTTCAACTCGGACTGGGCAGGGAAACTGCTCATCCTCGTGGACGAGGTGCTTCTCGACCGCAGGGAGGACAGCGAGCGGCTCAAGAACCTCAGCACCACCCTTTCCTACAAGATGGAGGCGAAGGGCAAGGACAGGGATGAGATTTCATTCTTCGCCAAGTTCGTACTATGCTCCAACAACGAACGTCTACCCGTCATAATCGACACAGGAGAGACACGCTATTGGGTGAGGAAGGTGGGGAGGATAGAAAAGGACGACACGGACTTCCTGCAAAGGGTAAAGGAGGAAATACCCGCCTTCCTCTATTTTCTCCAGTACCGCACGCTCTCCACGAAGAAAGAGAGCCGTATGTGGTTCAGTCCCGAACTCATCCACACGCAAGCCCTGAGCAGGATTATACGGAGCAACCGTAACAGGACGGAGGTGGAGATGGCGGAAACCTGCCTTGAAGTCATGGACTGCATGAAAGCGTCCGCTTTCTCCTTCTGCATCAACGACATGCTCCTTCTGCTGAACTGCGCAGGTTGCAGGACGGACAGGACGCAGGTAAGGCGCATCGTGCAGGAAATATGGAAACTCACTCCTGCCGAAAACACGCTCACCTATACGACCTGCCAGCCGAGCTATGACAACATGCGCCCATACACGGAGGTAAGGCGCACGGGGCGTTTCTACACCGTCGGCAGGAAGCAGTTGGAGGAAATGCAGGGATAGGGGGAGTGGAAATGATGAAACTCAGCTTTGACAAGCGGCTTGATGAGGACATAATGAAAGCATATTGTACTGATTTCCAGATTATTGAAACAAGATTCATCAATTCATCAGAATTTTCATCACTCCGACTTCGGTGGGAAACGGCAGTGGCATTACAGGCTGAAACGGAACAGGCAAGACACGCTGATATAAGCAACAGAAAAAGGCAGTCACGGCAAGCCGTGCATTCTGTATTTCCAAGCATGCAGGGTATTCAGATATTCGGGTGCAGTCCAAGTATGCCTTCGGAGAAACAAGTCCAATCGGCAGCACCGATGGAGAAGCCGTGGGGACTTCAGAATACAAGGGAAAGAAGTGGCTGGGGCAAATGCCCACGTGGTAAGCACGGTACGGATATTTTCAAAAGAGAAAATACCGTAGCTTATTAGGGGATTTTCCTCACACTTCACTCCGTGTCCGCTGAAAATCTCCCAATAAGCCAACGGGGTTGCACTCCTCTGGACACCCCTGCCGAGCCTGTCGGCATAAAGAAACGAGCAAGCCGAAAGGAAGTCTTTCCTCCTTTCAACGATTGTCCACCGACCGTATCTAAGGACATCAAGGCAACGAAAACAAGATAATGACAACATCTAAAAAAGACAAAAGGATATGGGATATTGCGTATTGCATTTGGAAAAGGCAAAGGGAGCCGACAGTGGAATGTCGGCTCACATCGAGCGCACCATCGTGCCGAAGAACATAGACCCTACGAGAACGCACCTCAACCGTGAGTTAATCAGGTTTCCCGACGGTGTGTGCAACCGCACGGCTGCCATACGCCACCGCCTTGACACGGCAGGGCTGAAACGCAAGATAGGGAAGAACCAAGTACAGGCAATCCGCATCGTGCTGAGCGGAACGCACGAGGATATGGAACGAATGGAAAACGAAAGGAGGCTCGGAGAGTGGTGCGATGACAGCGTGGCGTGGCTGAGAGAGACCTACGGGGCGGACAACCTCGTGTCGGCAGTCCTGCACATGGACGAGGAAACACCGCACATCCATGCCACCGTAGTGCCGATAGTGCAGGGTGAGCGCAGGAAGCAGAAAAAGGAAGAGAAGGCAAAGCGCAGGTACAGGACGAAAGCGACAGCCCCACGCCTCTGCGCAGACGAGGTGATGAGCCGTGCCAACCTCATCAGGTATCAGGACACCTACGCCGAACACATGGCGAAGTACGAGCTGAAAAGGGGTGTCAGGGGCTCGACAGCCAAGCACCTCTCCACGCATGAGTATCACCGCAATCTCATCACGCAGGGCGAGGACATACAGGAGAACATCGCCAACCTGCTGGCAAGGGAGGCGGAAGCATGGTGCATCATCGAGGAGGCGGAGCAAGCCAAAATGGGACTCGCACGCATCAAGGCGGAGAAAAAACGGTGGAACTGAAAAACTCAGCTACCAAGACCGCCACAGCAGCACTCAACGGCATCAACTCCCTGTTGGGCGGTAATAAAGTGAGCAGGCTTGAAAGCGAGAACAGGCAGTTGCATGGTGAGGTGGCGGAACTGAAAGAGAGCATCGGACAGATGCGCACGGATATGCAGAAAATGAAGGAAAGCCACGTCGCCGAGCGGTTGCGGGCATCGGAGCAGCATCAGCGTGAAATCGGCAATCTCAGGCGCATCATCGACAAGGCAAAGGAATGGTTTCCCATGCTTGCCGAGTTTTTCCGTATTGAAAGGCTTTGCCGTTCGGTCGGATTGTCAGAGAGACACACGGACGAACTCCTGCAAGGCAAAGTACTCGTTGTTACGGGGAAACTGCATTCTGATGAGTACAGGCGTTCGTTCGCCGTTGAGAAGGCACGCTTGCAGGTGGGCAGGGAGGAAAGGGATGGGAAGACCGTACTTGACCTGCTCGTGGACAAAGTGCCGATTGCCACGTGGTTCAAGGAAAAATGGGAGAAAAAAATCGAACAGAAATCTATGTTTTGCAAAATGAACAGAAAAATTCGATTATAAAAGAAAAAATATTTTACCAAAGCCATATCTTGTGGGAACATTGGGTAAATACAACGAGGGGGCTTCAAAGCAAAAAAGCCCTCTCGTATTCATTATTTATTTCCGTATTTCTGTGATAGCAGATAGTTTATATCGAAAATTACCATCTTCCTTACTATTGCTTCTTGTTTTTTCAAAATCTGTCTCAGGACCTTTATCTGTATTAAAAGCACCGCTATAATAATAACCACTATCCAAGCCATTCCATCCCATATTACACAACAAATAATACTTTCGTTGTATATAAGAACCTATGGTTTGCCCATTTTTTATGCGGAAGACAGAACGGCTCATTTCTAATAATCCGTCAACCAACCAACAATGCCCACCTGAGTATGAATACCAAGTCTTTATAGTAATGCCTAAAAATTTCTTTTTGTGTTTCGTTTCCTTTGCATAACCACTTACTAATACATAGTATCCTTTCCTTAATTCATTGACAATGTCTGTTTCATTGTAATCTTTTTTTATTCCTCCAGATGAAAACCCTAAATTCTTAAGAGTTCTCGGGATGTTATCAGTAGAAGCGGAACTCCCTTTATTTTCATCAGTTTCATTTTCTGGGTATTTGGCATAAGTAACATCTAAATTTTGTCGTAAACCTAATTGTTGCATAATCCTTGCTATATAAGGGATTGCAGGAGGATATGGATTCCAAGTCTTTACATAACGATTCATAATCTCCCAATCAAAATCATAACCGTTGTATCGTTTGGGAAATTTATAAACGGATAATAATTGTGCAACAGCCGTTGGTACGCAGCCTGTGCTGGATAATTTTCCATCCGTTAATGGGCAAAATTGATTGTAAGGACTTCCCTGCCCCCACTCAACAGGACAATATCCTTCTTTCATTTCGGAAAAAGTTTTTTCCCATTTTCCATATACAACAGAAATTTCATCGTTTTCATTGATTCTGTTATTTTCGTTAAACTCATCAATCTCCTTAATGATTTGGACTTCCATATTTGCCAAAAATGGTACAATATTAGGATTGTCTATGACACCATCTTGAGGGATTTCTCCTTTATCTGTAAGCACTAACATTGGAGTAACCCTTGTATCTCCGCTCATTATAGCATATCCACCACCTTGAAAATTGAAAATATGTATATTTGTTGAATTATCAACATCTGACCTTGTCATTCCTCCAACTCTTGTATCTATAGAAGTGCCATCTACTTTGAGGGTAAATTTATTTTTCAGGATGGGATTTTTTGGAGCAATAGAGTTTACACGAGTTGTTTTGCCTAAAAGAATTTCATTGAGTTCTGTTTCTGCATCATTGATATTTCTCTCATAGGAAGTTACTATTTTTTCCTCATCTTTTTCTTTTAACTCTATCTCATTTTGCATACATGAGCTAAGAAAAAACAAAAATATAGCGCAAACTATATATATTGTATTGTTCAATTTTAAACGCATATTATATAAGTATTTAAAGAAAAGGCAATCTCGTTTGAATAGCGAGATTGCCAAAAGATGTTAGTTTAAACGAGCATTTGGATAACATGCCAAATTTATATCGTACAAATCTCCTCCACAATCGAAGTCAATACTTCCGTCATAACGATATAAATACCAACCATCAGAATTTCCTCCCCATCCCATATTAGCATGGCAATAAACATTGTACCTCTTTAAGATCCTGCGAGGTTGTTTTGGTGAAGGAGCCACATTAGAGGGACGAACGCGAATTTGATAACCATCAACAACCCAAGCATGTGAACCATTGGTAAATGCTCTTGTTGCTCTTGTTTCTCTGATGGCTCTTGCAGTTCCTCTACATATAACTGGTCTTCTTGAATTTAAAGAGTTTGCCATGTTTTGGAAAGTACAAGAGTTTTTTCCATCAATATGGACATTCCATTTTTTTACATAATTTGCAACTGCATCTACAGAAACAGAACCTCCTTCACTTGTAAATTTTGTGCCGCTTCCATCTGCAAGATTCTTTATTAAAGAGGCTAATCTTTTATCTTCCTCAGTAGGCTCATGGTTTCCCCAAAAATTCGGAGAATAACTTCCTAAATTACCCCAATAAAATTTCTGTCCTTCAGGAGTTGTAATGTCATTGATATTCGGTTGTAAATACGCCAAGACTTGTGCCCAAGCAATAATTGTACACCCTGCAGGATGGCGTCCGTCATAACCATAGCCAAAATCATATTCTGGGGGACATTTAGGCACATAAAGATTATAAGGACTTGTCTGATCCCATTTTGTTTTTAGCATAGGCTCAACTATTTTATATAATTGCCCAGAGGGATTGTCTGTGGCAGAACTACGTGTTACAGGAGTATTGTTTACAAGGTATTCTACATGTTTCATTCCCTTCTTCCTAATTTGCATATTGACATAAGCTTTTGTTTTTTCACGAAGAGAATCTTCGCATTGCTTAATTACGGCAATCTCTTGCAAGGCTATGTTCATTGCATTTTTTATCATCAAATCTGCTGTTTCGTTTGGTGAAAAGAAATCTCCATCCTCAGAAAAGGCAATAACATAAGGGAAACGGCAATCTGAACTTACAATCATACTAATAGGCTTCTTGGCTTGATGGTCAACCCATTTTAATTTTGTAAAGTATATTTCTTCACCTTTTTCGTGCTGTTTTGTAGTCAAGGATAAACTAATTTTTTCTTTTTGCACATTTGATAAAGAATTTAAGGCAGACCTTGTATTAGATCCCTTAATACTTCCGATGTATGATTTCGCAATGCTTTCAACCTCCTCATCCGATAAGTCTTTCTTATCAGGATAGGCAATACTATTGTACTCTTGTTCAGACAAAGAGATATAAGATTTATGACCGTTATCTATAACGGTATCTACTTCATCCATTTTGTCACTACACCCACTCAGAATAAAGAGTACTACCGGTAAAAATTTTAGATAATTCTTCATAATAAATTGTTTTAGTTTGTATTCGCTTACAAATATAATCAATATTCATGCTGCTTCCAAATTTTTATCACCCTTTTTCTTATATTGCGTTAAAACACCAACAAATGATGATGGGAATTTTTGGGAATTAGAGTTTTTATGTACTTTTGTAGCAAAGAGCAAACCTCTAAGCAAGACAAGGCAAAGCATAGCAAACAGAACGGTTTCCAAATCGTTACCCGAACACCAGCCTATTGTGCGGAACACCCTTCTACAAAGGGTTGTCGCTTTTCTAACCAAAGTTACTGAAAAACTTTGATTTATAAGCCAGTGGGAATAAAGAAAATGCGTTTCCTTTAGAGGAAAGATACGATAAAAGAAAATAATTTTCTATTATTCCTCAACAAAATATCAATCATAAGCTAAAGGTATATAAAACAGGGCAAACTCAACCTGTCTACGTTTAACTAACCCTTTCAAAACTTTTCCCTTGTATCTGCAGAACGAAACATACTCACGATAGATATTTCTGTCTCCTGCCTCAATCTTTTGTAATAATCGGCTCTTTGGATGCTTGCCATATCCGAGCAATCGCCCTATGCCCACATTGTAGGCAAGTAAGGTCAGCAGCAGGGCATCCTTACCATATCCTTTGAAGTGTTCAAAGCATTTCCATAGGTCAGCACGGAGCAGGGAGTCTGCCTGCCGTTCCGTCATATCCGCAGTGAAACGTTCTCCTGGTTGTAGCTGATGCCCATAGCCAACATACGGATAATTCTTCCAGCTGTGCAGTCCCTCAAAATATTTCACAACAACTACTGCACGCTCAAAAGGAGGCAAGTCTGCCAGCCGCACCCTGCGCTGGGCAAGGGTCGGCTGACAGAACAGGCAGAATACACAAAGTAAAATGAAAGAATTTATCATTCGCATCAATTACGTTCTTAGTGGCGAGAAGATGCGGGCTTCTTGCCCTCTTCTCGCTCGTTGTTAAAACTAAAGGTCAGCTGCTGAACCCTGCCGAAACTATCCTCCACATATACATCAATCGTCTGGCGGTCAGATGACAGAGAAGTGTAGTACAAGCGGAATACATCTTTTGTCAGCGGATAGCGGTCGTTCGGCTTGAAGACAGTGCCGTTATCATTTCTTAGCAAGCCTTTGCCGTCAGACTGGAAGTAACGTATCGTATAGCGAGTGTCGGCAAACTCACCGCCTCGCTTTAATGTGCAGCGTATCTCAGCCGTCTGTCCCCTTATGATGTCCTTCTGAACCGGCATTGTCTCCACCGTAAACGGATAAGACTGCTGAACATCCAAATCCCTATCACAAGCAGATAGGCAAAACACGGCAAGGGTCAGCATACCCATTACCCAAATCGTATTCAATATCTTCTTCATCTTTTCTTCTACTTAAAAGTTAAACCTTAGTCCTGCAGAAACAGCCGGACGAAAACGATGCACGTCCGTTCCAAAGAGGAAACGTCCCTGCGCCTTTACAAGAAAGAGAACCCTGTCCGTTAGGAACACTTCCACCGAACCATGTACGGCACCGCCATAGACAAGGCGGGAACGATCAATCAGTGTTGCCCCATCAGGCAGCAGTTTGTTGTCCTCGTTCAGCTGCTCATAGCCACCTAAAGCGGATATGCCACCATAGAGAAATATGTTCTTGCCTCTGTCGGAGAGAACAGGGTGCATATAGCCCAAGTGCAAGAGTGCATCCTTGAGTTTTACGTTATAACTTCTGTACGGCATATTCTGCTGTTCATACTCTGCCATAACAAAGGTATAGTTCTCACGCCCCAGATAGCGGGTGAGTGATGTTCCTATACCGAAATTGTCAGCAGCAAGGAACTTTTCGCCCTTGATAAGCGGAACACTCCCTACGACCTCTATTCCCCTTTGCTTGGGTATCAGTCGCTGTGCCTGCGATGGCAAGCTAAAAGCCATTGCCACCGCTGCACAAACCGATAAAATGATTTTCTTCTTCATCACCATTTCAGTTTGAGGTTATCAATCTTCTTTGCCAGTTGCAGGTCTTCTGCCGTTACATGGAATGTCAGCGTACGACCGCCATTTCTCTCATAGAGCGTCACTTCAAGCTGCTTGTCTTCTGCAAGAGAAAACTGCTCGAGCGCAAATACAGTGTGTTCACTACCCATGCCACGCACCTGCATCACCTGATGATAGGCACGAAGTGGCTGCAATACCTGCTCTTGTATGGCGGTGCGCTTCGCCATCTTCTTATCAACCACCTTAAAGGTGATAAAATCCACTGAGTATGGCATATTCGTGCCGTTTTCCATACGAGTGTGGAAATACAGCAAGCCGTTATGGGCATACAAGCCACGAAGCAGGAACTTCATACCAAACTGCTGCGCACCGATGTGCTTGATGCTGCGTCTGTCGTTCTGATAGATAGTCTGCATCATCAGTTTTACTAATACGGGCGACTCGTTGCCGAGTTCCTTAAAGTAAATGTCAGAGCGATTGCTTGGCAGTCTACCTTCTGTCGTAGAGAGAAAGTCTTTCATCTCGATACTTAACTTCTCCGGCTCATCAGCATACTTTACGTTGAAAGTATAGAAAGAGCCGTCCTCACAGATGACACTCATATTTGTCTCCGTTTCAAAGTCCTTCACCGAAGCCTTTACACGCAGTACGTTCTCTGCATCCTCTGCCTTTCCTGCAATGATATTCTGCGAACCTAAGTCTACATAACGAATAGCAGAAGGGAAGATAAGATGCACAGTCTTGTCAAAGGTAACGTCAAGACCATACGGCAGTACGACACGTCCCGTTGGTATGGCACGGCTCATACCTTGAAAGAGTTCGCCCGAAGTAAGCGGACGGCTTGGTGTCAGACCATCATTGTTTTCCTGTGCTGTGG
>ERZ773265.561-NODE-561-length-22381-cov-14.613590_pt1 | contig 22381 bp, 14 predicted proteins | sample MGYA00580512_ERZ773265 | MGnify/ENA primary metagenome ERZ773265 (study PRJEB29015, sample SAMEA2738169) | human oral metagenome | biome: human oral; feature: human-associated habitat; material: saliva | place: China | collected 2183 ... | reverse complement strand
CATCACTCGGAGGAACTGCCTTATATGTCAATGGAAAGAAACTGATGTTGCAAGGTGAAGAGCTGTCGGCTTATCTGCGCTCTCTGCCTTCATCGAAAATCTCCAAGATAGAAACTTCGCCCAATCCTAATGCGAGTTTTGGGGCCGATGGAGCCGGAGGAATTATTAATATCATCTTGAAAACCACGGAGAAATCGGGCTTTTTCCTAACAACTTCGCACAGCATTGCCTATTGGGAAAACGTGAGACAGAACTCTGACATCGCATTATCCTATAACACGAATAAATGGCAATTGGGATTGAATTACAACCACAGTATAGGACATCATGCCATGGATTATGGCTATGAAAAAATTCAGAATGGAGATAAAAGTTTATCTGAAACCATAGATACTGATAAACGAAACACGCATTCGGCAGGCATTGACTTTTCCTGGCAGCTCAATCAGAAGAGTAAATTGTTCTTGAACAGCACGGTGAACTTGCTTGTTGGGCCTGGCTTGACAGAGACAACGACAAGGGTGTATAAAGGAACTTCCGCATTAGATGGCATCTTGAAAGCACGCAACAACTATGTAGAGCAGAAAACAGTTCGATACAGTAACAGCATGAACTACCTGTACCGACCCTCCGAAAAACAGCAGTTGTCGCTTTCGGCAGACTGGACCCACTTTGATGGTAAAGCCCGATGCGAGCAGCCTAATGATTATTTTTCACCGATGAACAAGCTTGTTCGTTCTGATTTGTTTTACTCTCAGCCCGATAAAGACATAGACATTTATGCCTTGTTAGTAGACTATAAGTATAATCCTAATGCGCGGAACGAGTGGCTTGCAGGCATAAAGACTTCGCTTATCAAAAGCAACAACACCTTCCTCTTCAAGAGAAATGGGACTATTGACCTGCAACGCTCAAACAAATTTGATTACAATGAACATAATATTGAAGGCTACACACAATATACGCACACTTGGAATAAATTGGAGTTAAGTGCAGGCCTGCGTATGGAATACATGTACACCCACAACAAGCTAAATGCTTATACCAATCACAAAACAGAAGAAAACAATAGGAAAAAATTGCGTTTATTCCCTAATATGTCTGTATCATATACGTTCAATGAGGAGAATAAATTGGCCCTTTTATACAGCAGACGGCAAGATAAACCGCGATATGAAGATCTTAATCCCTTTGAATATCTACTTGATGAACTCTCCTATTGGAAAGGAAATCCCTTCCTCAAACCACAGATTAGCAATAAAATAACATTGAACTATACACGGAAGAGTTTGTCTTTGAACTTATATTACAACAAACTTGATGATTATTTCACTTCCCTCACAGATGTTTTTGAGAACAACAAGACGATAATGACAACGAAAAATATCGGAACACAACAGCAAGTTGGATTGGAAGCGATTTTCTCTAAACGCCTTACTTCATGGTGGGATTTCAGTACAAACGTAGGACTTTACTACTTTGTGAATAAGTTGGATTACGAAAGATACAAACAAGAATACAAGCGTCCATCCTGTTCACTCTCGGCAAGCAATAACATTCTTCTGCCTTGGGGCATAAACTTTGAACTCTCCGGACGATATTACTCAAAACGCCAAGGAGGAAGTTATGAGATTAGCAAGCCTACAGGAAGCCTTGATTTGGGCTTCAATAAGAGTTGGCTTGAGAGTCGCATTCGACTTTCATTACTGATGACCGACATTTTACATACAGAACGTTGGGATAGTTATGGAGTAAAAGATGCCCTGAACCTCTCATCGTGGGGATATGGAGAAAGCCGTAAAGTCATTCTGCGCTTCAGCTATAGCTTTGGTAAACAGAAATTCAATAAAGTGGAGAAAAACATTGAAGAATTAAATCGATTATAATTATGTCACGACAACAAGAAATTGCACAAATTGTGCTTGAGATTTTAGAAGAGCCTATCTCTGAAAAATCAATTAATGAGATAATAAATTGTCAAAATATTACCGATATGGGAATGACCTCTCTTAATATGGTAATGTTCATTGTAGAACTTGAGAATAAGTATGATTGTAAAATCGACATTACGGGACTGTGCACAAAAGACATGCATACAGTAGCTGGTTGGTGTAAGTTAATAGATAAAGTAATTACGAAGTGAAGATAGTTATCCTTACTGCAAAATGTGGACTTGGGACTTATATCCCGGCGGTGTATACCTATAAGTATATGCGCTCTCACAGCGTGGATACTGAAATGCTTGTATGGGAGGATTTTTATGAAACCAATAATAAGGAAAGGGCAATGTTGTTTCAAAAAAATCCTAGAATAGCTGAAATCTCCTATGCATATGATAATAACAAACAGCCTACTTTTTCTACTACGACAAAAAGCATTCTTAATAGGTATCTTGATAAGGAGCATGTAACATATATATGCTTCTCAGGTATTTGGCATTATGAGCTTTTGACTCAAGTAAAAGTAAAAAAGAGTGTTATAATCAACGTAGTCATGGATGCTTATCATTCAACATTGTGGGCTCCTCAAATTGAGGACGAAGCAACCAATACAACCACACTCTATGCCCTTGGAGAGAATATTTACACTCTAAATAATGAAATTAAAATTACTGATTATAAGGAAAGGAGAGGAATACTTGTACAAGGTGGTGGTTGGAATTTGATAGATCGTAATCAAATAAGAACTTTACAAACCCAGACCAAAGAGAATTTGATTGTAGCATTGACTAATGATGATCCTCAAATAACTGGGAATAAGATTTTATATAACCAAGGAGAAAGTTGTAATTTCCCTTATCCTATAAACCGAGATTATGTACCTGACACCAACTATCATCCATTATTAGATGAATATAGGAAAGCAAGGTGTTGTGTAGGCAAACCAGGAGGTATGACAATTATTGATTCTATAATGACTTGTACTCCTTTATTACTTACAGATGTGACAATCGGTCAACATGAACAAGCAAATCGATTCTTTTGCAAGAAGAATGGTTTAGCAATAGAATTACAAAACTTAAATTACAATCAAATTGTAACGCAGTTAGAAAGACTTCATGAAAGATTGATTGATATCTCTGCTTCAGCCAAAAATTTATGTCTCACCCTACTAAATCTTATTTAATTTCAATGGATAAAAGACTTCGACAGTTATCAATCATTAAGAATAGATTTGAAACTTGTAATAGATGTTTCAATGAGAGAAAAAAGAATTCTTCATACTGTGAACCTGTCCCTAGTTCTGTGGGAATTAAATTAACAAATAGGTGTAATTTAAGGTGTAAACATTGCTTTGAATGGAGTGAAACAGGTTATCATCACAATATGAAGCGACAAGATATGTTTGGAGATGTCCCATTATCTATGATTTTAGATTTGCTAACATTTACCAAATCAACAAAAGCTCCAATATATCTTTGGGGAGGAGAACCAACCATTTACAAGAGGTGGGATGAATTATGTAGCTTGATTTGTGAATTTGATAGAGATGTCGTGATTTGTACCAATGGGGTCAATATTACAAAATTGTCTGATTCCTTGTGTAGACTGGGAGAGCGTGTCACGTTATTATTTAGTATCGAAGGCTTTTTAGAACAACATGATGCAATTAGAGGCAAAGGGATGTATTTGCAAACAATAGAAGCTCTGCATGTCTTCTCTCGTTTAAAGTCTATCGGGAAATACAAGGGCTTCTTATCCGTAGAAACAGTCGTTTCAGACCCTCTCATTCCGCATTTAGTAGCTTACTGTGATTCGTACAAGGATACTCTCATTGATTCCCTATACCTTAATTTCCCTTGGTTCATAAATCCGACGGCTGCCTCTTCCATGGACATATTTTTTGAAGAGACGTTTAAAGATATTTGTTGTGGACAAACAGTTCTGAAAAAGAATTATTCTTGGCATTCTTTCGATTTTAGAATATCAAGTGTTCTCATTCATAACTTGAAGAAAGCCCTTAAAGAGATAAATGAACAAGAATACCCATTTATGATTCATTACAACCCCAGTTTAGAAGAAAAAGATTTAGTAGATTATCTAAATGGCGAAGATATTTTAAAAACGTCTTCACAGATGTGCCTGTCTTATTCTCAACGTATAGACATACTCCCTAATGGAGATATTTGTCCTTGTAAGAAGTATCCGGAATTAACGGTTGGAAACCTTAACAACCAATCTATAGAGAACTTATGGAATGGAGGTAACTTTGAACGATTTAGACGTGCTATAAACAACAGGCTAATGCCTATATGCTCAAAATGTGAATTATTTTATGCTTACAACAAAAGTAAATAGATTATGGCATCTTATTGAAGAGAGCTTAATCTCGAATGCACTGAAGCCATGCATTTCATATCGGAACGTGGAACTAAGCTATGGCGAGATCCATAGCCGAGTAAATCTAATCACGAGTTTTTTGTTTGAGAAACAAATTCCGGCTTTTTGCAATAATTGTTCGAACCCAATTTCTTTTGTAATTTTACAACTAGCAGGGATTCAATTAGGAATACCATCTTATCTTTTCTTGCCAAAAGATAAAAGTATAAAAGTATTTGACGAACAGATCATTGACTCCATAATAGAAAACCGACAAACGATCACAGTCGATAAATATTTTTCGACTAAAGAATCTTATTCTTTCTTTTTCAATTCTAGTGGGACAACAAGTATCCCTCATGTTGTGGAGAATACAAGTCTGTCATTTTTTTTCATCTGCGAAGCAATTAAACGGTATAAGCCGATGAACGATTATTTAGGTAGGTATAAACGTTTCTTGTTATGTTGTCCGCTAAATCACTCGTTTGGTTTTTCTTCTTTAATAGAAATGCTTATATATGGCGTGCATTCATACTTTCCAGATACATTCTCTATCTTGGATATAATTAAAACAATACACAGTTGTGGCGAAAAACGAATAAATAGCATCTTGGCGTCTCCGTTTATAGTAGAGAAATCAATAGAACTCCTTCATGGAAGTTTTCTTGATAAGATTCAGCATATAGGATTAGGTACAGATAAACCAAGTAAGAAATTGATTGAGAACATTTATGCCTATAATAAAAACATATTGATATCTAATCGCTATGGGCTTACAGAGATTCCATCAGCAATTTTTGTTTCAAATTTCGAATCAAAAGAAGTAGCAGAGGAGACTTTATATAATCTTGCGTCACCACTTCCGATTTATACATATGAAGTGTCCTTAAATGAGGTAGGAGAATACGACCTTAGTATATTAAATTTATTAACAAATGAAATAATACCTACAGGAGACAGTGTGGGATACGACAAACAAAATAAACTGTATTTGATAGGAAGAAGTAAGGAGATTATTAAATACAATGGGATCAGAATTGACTGCTCTGTCATTGAAAATGTTTTACTTGGATGTATGGGGATTGAAGATTGCTTATTGTATGTAAGTGAGAACAAATTGATTTTAGAATATGTTTCTGAAAAAAACGTCATTTCAAATAGCATTATTAGGTCATATTGGAGGGATAATATATCGACAGAATATTATCCAGATTTATACAAAAATGTAGATAGTATACACCGCACCATTACAGGAAAAAAACAAAGACGATAAGAATGAGTAAACATGCTTATATTTCTCTTATAAGATTTGAGTGGAAGTGTTTTACCGGACATAGAATACTTCAAGTTATAATCTATATTCTACTATTATCTGCAATTTCTATTTCTATGACACAACCTTTGATATTCAAGACATTCATAGACAATATTCAGAATACGGTATCTCTACACCAACACATATACAAATTCTTTACTTTCTCTTTCTGTACTAAAATCATAGAATGGTTACTATTTATTCCTGCATATTATTTGCAGAGGAAAATATCATTTATGATATACCAAGAATATCTTTCTTCTGCATATTATTCACTCTATACTGAAAACCAACTATATCTCAAGACAGAAAAACATACGGGAAACGAATTAAGTCGACTTAGAAAGTCATGTGATGGATGTCGTGATTATTTTAATGACCAGTTTCATTACATAGAAGTATTATTCAGGCTTATTTTATCAATTGTTGCTATAGGCTGTTTTTCTGTTTTCCTTGGCATCCTTGCTGTTCTTTTGGGAGCATTAGCCTTCTACTTAACAATTCTTTTAGATAAACGTTATTCTATGTCACAAAAGAAATTACTGGACAAAGAACATATTGTATTTTCTTTTTTTGCTGATTTGTTAAGAAATCTATCTACCATTGTCTCCCTAAATCTATTCCAACCAATTGATTCAGTCCTCAGAAGAAGAGTCCTCTTAACAAAAGAGCATTATTATAAATCCAATACTATAACTATAACCAAACTTGTAAGTGTTGATGTTATCCTGATATTTATGACAATAATACTTATTATTGGATTTATTATAAAAAACTCAAACTTCCCATCTAATCAATACTTAGGGAGTTTAGTGGCACTTTTTTCGTACATCTCTATATATACAGGTTTATTTAAGGAGTTTACATGGATAAATACACTCGCAACTGATACAGATGTGAATATCAAATCTTTTATTGTTTGTTTTGACAGAAAAGTAGATACGCATAAACATGAAAATAGCAGTCATTGGAATAGCGTAAAAATTCAGAATATACGACCTGATGAAAAATTATCAAGAGAAGTTCCGGCTTTAAATAACAATAATGTGAATTTGAAACTGAATCGGGGGGAACATGTGTTAATTATGGGGAGCAGTGGATCTGGCAAAAGTACAATACTGGAAATTTTGGCTGGAATTTTGCCCCCAGCGAAAGAAACAAAGTTTTATTACGATGACAACACAATTTCACCTCAAGAATTTTCAAAACAAATTATATATTCTCCTCAAGATACTTTGTTATTTAATGACACTGTATTATTTAATATAGTATTGGGATGTACTTACAATAAGCAAGACATTCAGAAAATTATCAAGGTCACGGGACTCGATGTTGTATTAAAAGCGAAAAGTAATCGTTTAGACAGTATTATTAGTGAGAATGGAAATAACCTTTCTGGAGGTCAAAAACAACGTATTTTACTATCTCGATATTTATTTTTTGCACATCTAAAAAAGTGTCCTATATTGATATTAGATGAATCTATGAGTGCATTAGATAGGGTGTCGGAAAACATCATACTACATAATATATTTGAAGCTTATCCAGATCTATCTATTATAATGGTATCTCATAACAACCTATTAAAAGGGAAGTTCGATAAGATTATAGATTTAAAATAGCAAATCTATCTTTCTTCTATTTGTATACTTAAAGAGAACAAACTTATACAATTAGTACCAAGTCGTATGTAGTGCGATTACCAGCCGCTGATAGTGTTTTTTCGCCCGATAATGTTTCAACGCTTAGGGACAATTAACTCCTAAATCATTTTTATTATGGTATAATTTGAGTGAAATAATTCATCATAAAGGTTTAAGTGCTGTTTATAGTATCGTTCTTCGCTGTATTTTTAGAACCTGGCATTAATGAAGTCATATATTTCAGTAATGGAATTTAGAGTTTAGATCAATCAAAACATTGTTTTTTAGGGATTCATGTTTTTCTGTAAATGTCCTAAGTGTAAGAAATACAGTATCGATTATTTGTCATTCTTTATCAAATGTTTGAGAATAGGATCGGCTTTAATTCGGGCAAATTCGTTGTCAACTAAGGCGAAAATGTCCTGCTTGATACATTTATAATTGACTTCGATAGTCTCTTTGAGATTGTCGGAACCATCTTCGTTTGTAAAGTCTGCTATTGTTGGTATTGGCTGGTTGGCTTTCATCTCCTCAGAGACCTTGGCACTGTCCACCACAATCTCTGCGTGGAAAATCTTTTGTTCGATACGTTCATCGAAGTTGTCGGATACCGCACCTACGAATATACCTTGTGTGAGGTTTGAAATCTTGCTTGCAGGGATAAGGCTGTCCATCTGTGTGGAGATAGAGGTGGATTTGTCATTACGATTGATAGTCATAGACTGACGTTGCTGAAGTACCTTGCCGAAGCGTTCACTTAAAGTCTTGGCAGTCATACCTTCCACCTTCACGGCTTTGCCTTCCACAAGTTCTTTGTACTGGGTATCAGAGAGCGTTACACCCTTGATTTCCTTAGGAATGTTCACACGATCAGCACGCAGGGCTATGATTTCATTCGTCTGCGGATCGATAGATACGTAGGCAGAGAAAGGCTCTCCATTCTTAGGTGTTACCTCAATGGTCTTGCCAAGATTACCCGTAGCAAGGAGTTGCTCCTTTTCTTCGGGAGAGAACTTGTAACCCATATAGGGAAAGTCAAGCTGTGGTTCTTTTCTCAAAGGATGAATTGCCAAACCGATATTGCCGCTATCGTCCGTGCGGAAAGCAAGGCGGGCTTCGGTGTAGATGGTCGTGTCGCCAATGGGAACGGCAATCGTTACGAGGTTGGTCTTTTACCAGTTAAGCATTTTTTCCAGTTCTCCACCCTGTTCCAATCGTTCACGACTCAGTCCAAGGTCATCAAGCATCCTCCAATCCATTTTTTCCTGGTCGATGGCAGTGGTATTCTTCTTTTGCGGCAGATAATCATCAAAGGACACCCCAACCTCTGCCAGCTGCTGCTTGCTTTCAGGCTTCTCACGGCTTTGTAACATAGTACGCAGGTTGTCCACGCCCTGCTCCACATTGTCTGACAATACCTTGTACAACCCGAAATGAGTCGGATTATTAAACTGTTTGAGGAAGTTGGTCATGAAGTTTTTCAGAAGTCCGTCCTTGTTGTTGAACTTCAAGAACGCTGCCTGATTAGCTGCAACCGCTTCGGTAGTTTTAAGGCTTCCCCTGTCGTCAACACCAGATACGATGGACAACTTTCCCACTTCCTGCTCATTCTTCACTTTCGTGCGGTCTTCCAAAACCAGCACGTAATTGTCATTGCTGTTTGATTCCATTGCTTGATAATTTTAATTATGAATATTGTTATCAAGTTGCTAAATTATAGGTATATGAGGAAATTAAAAAAAATGGAAAAAGCTAGAAACAAAGGGAAATAAAGGGAAATGGAGTACCGTACCTATACGCTTTTACTTATGTTCTTAAGCCGTCTTGACTTTTTATTATTTCAAGAATTGAGAGGAGTTTTATATCTTTGTATTGACAAAACAATATAAACACCCCTCTCATCCACGGACAATATCGGTAGAACTAAATTCTTCCTCCATTTGTCTACAACAAAACGCTGTTACGTATCAAAAAGCGATTTACTGAAGGTCATCCAACGCATCCTCATATAAGCTCAAAACTGGCCACCAGCGGCACATGTCTCCAGTCTCGTCAATCTTTAGCTGCATTACAAAACCGTGTTCGGACATTTCCGCAAATGGTCCAGGAACGGCGAATGGCAGAAGTTGTAGGGCATGATTTTGGAACGGTACAAACCTTTTCTGGACATGTTCTGTGTAGACTTGGACGGCAGCCACACCACTGTCCATCGCGGCGGGGAATGCTATGGCTATCAAGGACGCAAGAAAAGAAAGACCACCAACGGCATATGCACCACTGATAGGCAGGGAATACAGATTGCTATGTCCACTCCCGTATCAGGCACCCACAACGACCTCCACAACATCTCCGCGGTACTCGGGGGAATTCTTCACCAACCTCAAAACCTCTGCTATCTCCACATCTGGCCTCTTTCTCAATGCGGATACAGGGTTTGACTCCGCAAAGTTCAGGCGCACATGCCTGGAGTGCGAGGTGTTTCCAAACGTGGCTTCAAACCCCAAAAGAGAGAGAAAAGAAGATGACGTTTTCTTCGATGAGTTACTCTACGGCCAAACGTATTGTATTGAAAGAACGAATGCATGGATGGATTCGTGCAGAAGCTTGTTGAACAGGTTTGACACTAAACTGAACAGTTAGGTAGCATGGAATTGCCTCGCGTTCATGGTTATTCTAATCAAAATGGTGAAAAGAAAGAAAAAGTTAAGATGAATTCATTTTCATCACTGATGTTTTATCTTAATGCTAACCCCATATTACTCCTAAGTGGTATGTAGTGTTAAATAACTAAAAATATTATCGAGATTTTTCTTGTGTATAAATAAATTCTATAAATTTGCTTAAACTAATAATTTACCTTGATATATGGAATTACGACTAAACGTAAAAGAAGAATTTTGGAAAAATTTTAATTTGAGTGTCATCATCCCCTTTTATAAAAAAATGGAGGAATTTAGACGGGTATTTCCAATTAACAGGAAGTACTTTGAAAGAAATGGCATTGAAGTAGTTATTGTTCTTGACACACCGGATGAGCGTGAAGAACTTTTATCCTATATCATGCAATTCCCATTTATAAATTGGCGGGTTATAATGAATGATAAACCACATGACTGGCGTAATCCTGCAAAACCACTAAACGTCGGTATACGCCATGCAACGAAGAAATATATCATGATATGTTCTCCTGAAAGCGAAATGCTTACAGACGTTATTTATATTTTACGCAAATCTTTTGAAGACTATTCTAATTATCCACATTACGCAATAGGTAGAGTTTGTTTTGCTGATGAGGAGCAAGTTACATACAAGACATATGATTTCTATCGTTCCATTCCATTTGGAAGTATAATGCTTGAGCGCAAACATGCTGAACAAATTCATGGATATGACGAAATGTTATTCAAGTGGGGAGGAGATGATAACAATATTCGGTCTCGTTTAGATATGATTGGGGTTAAAGAGTTATATCTCAGCGAAGCAATGATGATTCACCGAGATTTCAATAATGAAGAAGGGAAAATACGTCGAGGTTCTCCATTTTCGGATACGCCAAATCACGTTTTGCGTCACTTCTTCTTTCCAGGGAAGGCCGTGGCAAACGATGAAAACTGGGGAAAGGATTTTGATATGGTTATCTATGATTGGCAAGATAATAAGTTCGCTGAAAAACAATTGTATGATTATATCGGTGAGAACTTTATAAAGTGCGCGATAAAAGAAAATTATAGCCAGGCTGTATACCCAGTATTGCTATTGGTACAAAGTTATAATGAAAGTAAACGAATAACGCGATTTATGGAAGAAGTCTCTGCAAAAATTGATGGAATTATTCTGCTAGATGATGCAAGTACGGATGGTACTTATGATTTGGCAGAAAATAATAAAATAATAATCAAAGTTCAGAAGCGGAGAACTCAATTCAATGATTTAGAAAATCGTAACGTCCTATTAGACTTAGCTGCTTTTGTAAAGTATAAAATAGCTATTTTTCTTGATGTTGACGAATTAATTGATGAGCGTTTTTGCGATTTTCGTACATATATATATGAAGATGAAATAGATGCGTATTTGATACCCTTTATACATTTATGGGATAATGAGGATACTTACAATGCTCAATATCCAAACTCAATAAATGGGTTGTGTTACAGATATAAGATGTTTAGAAATATTGGACACACCCAAATATCTTCAAAAACAGGAAAATTGCATTTTCATCAAGTTCCAACATTTGCAAAAACAGGAATTGCGGATAAGTTACTTGTAAAACATTTAGGGGTTTTAACAAGAAATGATCGTAAAAGAAAATATGAGTTTTATAAAAAGGAAGACGTTGAAGGGTGTCAAACCAGCTATGAACATTTTGGTGAAAGTGTAACCCCAGTCTTACTCGAAGTAAACAAAATATCCGCAAGTAAGCTATATGAGTTGTCAAACCATTTAATTCCGCATAAACCATGGATGTTTGTATAATTCAAACAATTAAAGATTCATTCAAATATAATATATTGTATGAATCCGTTTTTCAGATGATGAATGATGTCGCCGAACTTACTGTGTCAAATAATAATTATGATGCAGAATGTTTAATCAGTGTAGGAAATCTTACAACAGAGATAATTGCCAAGAAACGAACAAATAAATGTGTTGTGATAAGATTTCTATTCCGCTCAGATATCTCTAATAATTTCTATACAGATGAAACTTTAATCAATTATACATTTTGGGTAAACGATTTAGATATTAATATATTGTATCCTTATTTGCAAACATCAAGTAAGATAGGAATACCTTTCAATTTACATGCGAAAGAGCTATACATACAAAAGAAAGAAAATGCAGAGTCTGACATCTATGTAAATATTGGAGAAACACTATATGCAGATAGTGCGTTATTTAAAATTATAAGAACACTAAACCGATTAACACACTATGACATTGATGTGTGTAGTAGGAATAAGGATTTTGTAAATTTCATGAATGCCAATGTCCACATAGAGGATAGCTTCTGTGCCATTGAGGAGCACGTGAAAAAAACCAAAATCGTTATTGGCGCAGGATATCCTATACTGTACGCAATAAAATATAGGAAACCTTTTATCATAGTAGGTGAACGTGGTTATGGAGGTATACCTAATTCAAATAATATCAAACATTATTTCAGAGAGTTTTTCCAGGGGGCTATTGGAGGGAGATTTGATGGACCTTTACCTGAAAATTTAGTTTATGAAGATATTCAGAGTATCCAAAATGATGAATATGATTATTCGGCGGAAATCGGAGAAATTCTTTCTTCCTATATAGAAAATATGTTTCATGAGGTGAAAAAAATCATAATCTCTATCATAAAAGCTAATCAGAATGCTAACGATGTGAATCTTCAATTTAACTCAGACTATACAATTATTGAAGGTAATGGTCATTATTGGTTATTAAATAGGTTTACAAGATTAATCATCAAAAAGTTAGATTCATCTGAAATGAGTTTTTTAAAATATTACATAGAGCCTACTCAAGATAATGAAAATAAACCTCAATTATCAGAGGATAAGATAATCGAATTAATAGATAATAAAGTTTTACTTCAGAAGGCTATATGCAATTTAGCAATATTCAATTATTAATTTTTAATTTTTACAAAAATGAAAAAGGAATTTGAGATCCAAGAGTTTGTTGACAAATTAGAAATGACAGTTTTAACTGAAGAGAATTCTATTTTGTTAGACGGGATGGTGGGAACCAGTGGCAGCAACACTGTATTTTGTAATACAGATTCTTCTTGTAATGAAGGAAATAACTGTCACGGAGGTAATTGTGTCGCAGGTTGCGGTGGCAAATAATTATCATTTATAAATTTTCGTCGCTAATAACCTAATGGTTATTAGCGACAAATATTGGTTAGGCTATGAAGTACAGCAAATATAATATACAGATTAACATATCTAAGACAATAGATATTATCTATAATTCTCTTTCTGATAAATTCATTTTCCTGAGAAAAGGTTCATTACAGGCAGATATTAAAAGTATAGATTCTACTCTCAAAGAGAACTTAGTTTTGGGAGGATTTATTGTTGAAAATGATATAGACGAGACACAGCTATGTATCAAGAAAGCACGTGAGATTGAAAAAGATATGACAAAAACACACTTAATACTTAATCCTACGATAAATTGTAATTTTAGATGTTGGTATTGTTATGAAAAGCATGTGCCATCCAAAATGTCAGAAAGGACGATTAAATGTGTTGAAAAATTTATAGAGAATTCCTGTAAAAGGTCGAAAGCCTTAATAATATCTTTCTTTGGCGGAGAACCATTATTATACTATGACGATGTAATTCTCCCAATATTAACACGAGCAAAGGATATAGCTTGTAAAGAAGGAATTGTTTTTACGTCAAATTGTACCACCAATGGTTCTTTGTTCAACTTAAAAAGAATAGGTGAGTTAAAAAGGCTAAATTTTAACTTTGCACAAATAACCCTTGATGGGAATCGTGAGATACATAATAAAACTAGGCATTATGCTAATGGAATAGGTTCTTATGACAGAATTATTGAGAATATAAAAGAACTTGTAAGACAACATATACACATAACTCTTCGCATCAATTATACGAAAGAGAATATAAAAAGCGTATTGGATATTCCTTCGGATTTTAACGATATAACATTGGAAGAGAAAGCTTATATTTCCGTTTCATTCCATAAAGTTTGGCAAGAAGGCGAGGTACATCCACAAGAGATTGATAGAGCAATAAATGCATTCCAAAGAGTAGGATTTAGAGCATCAAAATTTATATTTGGCCAATATTGTTATGGAGATTTAAGAAGTAGCGCAGTGATAAATTACAATGGAGACGTGTTTAAATGTACAGCCGTGGATTTTGAAGAAACAGAAAGAGATGGTTATTTGAATGAGGATGGGGATATTATTTGGGAAAATGACAGCTTAGAAAAACGGATGTACTCTAAATTTTCGAATAAACCTTGCTTGGAGTGTAATATATTGCCATTATGTCATGGAGGTTGTTCTTCTAAACCTCTTCAATTCGGTAGTGATTACTGTATTCTGAATTTTGATGAAACTGAAAAAGTAAATGTAGTATTAGAAAAACTTTTATATAATATAAAGTTCAGATGGAATAGAATGATAGAACTCAATCATTTTTCTCATTAACTATATAGAACTCTTGTTCTCAATTATACTAACAATAAAATTAGGCTATGCGAAAGATATTTTTTATTTTGGCTATGTTATTGCAATCCATATTCTTGCATGCATATGTAGTAAAAGGATTTGTGGTTGATGAAAAGGGTAAGCCGATACGGAAAGCCTTGGTTATTGGACGTAACAGTATGAAGAAGGTGGTTGTCGGGGTTGAAACCGACCCGTCGGGGAAGTTTTCATCGGCAAACGTCACAGATTCTATATTGGCAATCGAAATATCAAAAGAGGATTATACCACGGTCTACATCAGAATATCGGGAACTGACGGTGAGTTTGTAGATTTGGGTACAATAGAACTTAAACCCATGGAGGTGAATTTGGGAGAGGTGGTTGTCACAGCCCAAACGGTCATTCAAAAGCCGGACAGGTATATTATCATCCCGTCAAGAAAGGAGTTGGATCAGGCAGCCAACGGTTTGTCACTGTTGAGCGACATGCAATATAAAATGCCGGGATTGACGGTGAACGAGTCTTTGCAAACGGTTCAGGTCGATAATGCGACACCTGTTTTTAAGATTAACGGAAGACCGTGTAGTCTAAGTCATTTCTTGGCATTAAACCCGCAACGTATCTTACGTATTGAATACCATGACAATCCTGACGTAAGATATGAAAACCGCAGGGTGATTAATGTGATACTCAATCCGAGAGGTGATGGGGGATCGGTCATCGCCAATGTGCTGACAGGGACTAATGCAGGTTTTCTCAATGGCAATATTGGTTTGGGGTATTATCGCAAGAAATCCGAATGGGAACTCAATTATAGCACCAATTGGAGAGATAACGATGAGAGGGAAATAAACTCTTCCAGTGAGTTTCTCGGACGGAATGCTCCAGTCTTGAGAGAAAGAAACGGAATACCCGGCGACTTCCGCTACTGGTGGAATACGATATCATGGGGTTATACCTATATGCATGATCCTAATACGGTTTTTGCGGCAAAGGCTGGTTTTGGAATTGAGAATCAAAAGATGGATGAAGATTCATGGAACACGCAGCAATATATGGGTAACCTGTCACAATATCAGAACCTGACGCACAAAAAATTGAAATATTGTCCGTCCACAATTGATTTGTTCTTCAAAAAGCAGATAGACGAAACACAATACATTGAAGCCAATGCGTATGGCATATATGGGTCGGGCGATTATAACCGTCGATACATCAACTTATATCAAAGTCCGTTGCCCGATGATTCCGTACTGTCGCTAACAAACGATAAGTCGTGGCGTTTAACTGCCGATATTATGTATTCTAAAACCCTCAAGAGCCTTGTTGCAGCCTTGGGAATCAAGGAGTATTATAACAGTACCGACAACGAACAAACAGAGAATGGGATTTTAAGTAAGGGTAAAATCACTCAGAACAGGCTGTCGTTGTACGGTCAACTCCAGGGAAAAATCAAGCGTTTGGGTTACAGTCTAAGTGCTATCGGCATTTACAATCATGCCAACAACAACTCTTACAAGACAGATGCTGTAAGGCTGAAATCAAACATCGTTGTCAATTATCCGCTATCACAACGTCTGACGTTGAATTATCTGCTGATGCTTGAACCGTCGCTGCCGTCAGTTACGCAACAGTCTACCCTGATACAAAGGGTTGACGACATTACCATCCGACAGGGTAACCCAGACCTGAAACCGTCTTCCTATATTAGGAACAGGGTGTATGTACGATATGCCGATAAACGTTTTACGGGTTCCTTGTGGGCTTCTTACAGCAGGACACAGAAGCCTATCTACTACGCTTATAGCTATATCAGTGATGTTTCAAGTCCGTATTATGACATGTTTATGAGTCGCCCCATTAACGGACAGCACAACGATCAATTCAATCTTGAGTTGAACTTAGCGGCACAAGAACTTTTCGGGTTTGCGACAGTATGGGGGAACGTAGGTTGGAATAATTTACATATCACCATGACGAATAAGATTTATGTCAGGAACCGGCTGTACGCATCCCTGAATGGGGCGTTGTCTTTCGGAAATTGGCTCATAACTGCTATGTATCAGATACAGCCCGACTATAATTTGTCAGGAAACTCATACAGCACAAAGGATAGGTGGAACACAATCAAGGTTCAGTATAAGCATAAGAACTGGCTCTTCTCACTTACAGGGGTGAACATGGTCACAAAGCGAGGCAGTGTTTATGAGAATATCGTCGTATCAGACGTCCACCCCGAAGAATACAGTCAATGTATCAGGGACAATGCTAATATGCTGTTGTTGGGCGTGAGTTATAGACTTGATTTTGGCAAGAAACGAAACAATACCAAACGTTCCTTGAACAATGAGGGAATAGAACGAGGAATTGATATTAACTATTAAAATTAAATTTTGAAAAAATTTAAATTATTTTGGCAAATGGAGAGCACAGACTGTGGAGCTGTATGCTTGCAGATGCTCTGTGCATTCTATGGAAAGCCTATTTCGCTACAATATATAAAAGAGGGTCTTAGCATATCTCGTATTGGCATAACAATCAGAGATGTTAAGACTAGAGCAACAGAATTAGGTCTTAATACGATTGTTGCAAAAGCAACTTTGCAACAAATTGTTAAGATGCAGTCGCCAGTTATTCTACATTGGAATAACAATCATTTTGTTGTGTTATATAAAGTTAAAAAAGAACGAGATGATACCTATTCGTATTATATTGCTGATCCTGCTAATGGAAAAATAAAATTTACAGAAAAAGAGATAAAGAGATACTGGCTTGAAGAAAAAGAAGATGGGATTGTGATACTTACTCAACCAACAAATTTTTTTTATGAAACAAGTTTTCCCAAGCAAAAAAATGATTGGTCTATTGCAGTGTCACTTTTAAAAAAATATGTAACGTCTAAAACGAAAATATATAAATCTCTTGTATTACTAATAATTTCAATGTTATGTAGTTGGATGATTCCTTATTTATATCAATCAATCATTGATAAAGGAGTTGTGGAAAAAAACCTTCATACTATATTGAGATTATCCCTTGTTCAGCTATCTTTCTTTTTGGGTTATATATTGTCCAATACTTTTAGTTCAATTATATTGAGCAAAGTTAATTTCAATATTGGTATAGAATATGTCGGAGAGTTATTGGAAAAAATAATGAGGTTACCAATGAAATGTTTTGACACAAAATTAAATACAGAGTTTATACAACGATTAGATGACTTTAATCGAATCCGTTTTTTCTTAACGGAAAATGTAATCAATATCGTTTATTATTTAATAAACGCAGTTGTGTATTTTGTGTTATTGTCTTACTATAACTGGAAAGCAGTTATAGTTTTTGTTGTGATGTCTTTAATTGTATTCTTATGGGATTCATATTTTCTCCATGAACGTAAATTTATAGACTATTCTCTTTTCAATGCAAGTGCAAAGAATCGAAATCTTTTATATGAGCTAGTAAATAATATGCCTGATATAAAAATTAACAATGCTCAAAAAAAAGAAAATGTAAAATGGCAACAAAACCAAAAATATATAAATGATTTGATGATACGACAAATGTCATTAAATTATAAACAGAATGTGGGAAGAAATACCATTAATCGCCTGCGAGATATAGCTATATTATGTTATTGTTGTATAATTGCAATCAATGGAGATATAACTATTGGTATGCTTATGAGCATAAGTTATTTACTAGGACAATTAGGTGGTCCGATTGAACAAATACAGAATCTTGTGACGCAATATCAGATGTTTAAGGTGCACTTAGCTCGTTTGTCAGAAGTACAGCAGAAAGAGGAAGAAACGGTAAATGCAAGTAAAGAAATTGAAATGATTAAATATGGAATAGCAATAAAAAATATTACATTTAAATATGAAGGAAGTTTTAACACGAATATTTTTGAGAATTTATCCATAACTTTCCCTTGTAATAAAACGACAGCAATTGTAGGTAATAGCGGTAGCGGAAAGACGACTTTAATTAAATTAATACTTGGGTTCTATTTTCCTCAACATGGCGAAATAGAGATAGATAATATATCTATCACACAAGTCGGAATAAATAGTTGGAGAAAACTGTGCGGTGTTGTATTACAAGATGGAAAAATATTTAGTGGAACTATCGCTGAAAATATAACATTAGGATCAGATATAATAGATGAAAAAAGGATTGAGTCTGTTTCTAAATTAGCTTGTATTGATGAGTTTATACAGAAACAGCCAGGAAAGTATATGATGAGAATAGGTTCTACAGGAATAGAACTTAGTCAGGGACAAAAACAACGGTTATTGATAGCTCGTGCACTTTACAAAGATCCTCAATTATTAATCTTTGATGAAGCAACGTCAGCTCTAGATACGATAAATGAACGTTGTATTATGGATAATCTCAATGGTTTTTTCAAAAATAGAACAGTAATTGTTGTTGCACATAGACTAAGTACAGTTGTTAATGCAGACAATATCATTTTTCTGGACAATGGAGTGATTGCAGAACAAGGGACTCACAAAGACCTAGTGAAAAAACGAGGTAAGTACTATGAATTAATCAAAAATCAATTAGAGTTAGAAAAATAATGCAAACTATTCGTGATACCATGCTCTTATAAATTGATATAGAGCCCTTTCTTTATAAGATTTTCAGAGTGTTCTTTGTTTTTTTGATTTGAAACTGCCAGAGTAACACGAAAGCCTGTATTGGTTTGTTAAACTTTATTATCGTATGTTATTTGAAATGCCAGTCGCTATAATTTCACCCGTTGGCGGAATTAATTGAGGACGTATTTGATTTGTCCGATAGGCCTTCCGCCAATGTAGTTGACATACTGCGCAATGGTTAGTGCGCATATCTTGCCGATTATCCCAAATTGGTCATTAGAGATTTTGGAGAGCGAAGTGTTATGAATTACTATCAGTTATTGAAGAAAATATATTACTTCACTCATTATAATTGCTATATATCTTGTGTTTTCTGACAAAATGAAAGCGAAATTTTCTAATGACCGATTTGGGATTATTCGTGCAAACAACCCACCTGTAATCTTTGCGTAGTTCCTAATGGTTATGAACTGGCCTACAAGCTGCGAGAAGACGGTCTCAATCCTTTTTCTGGCCTTTGCAAAAGGTACGAAGGTCGGTTTCCAGTCCTTTCGGTTAAACCTGTAGGGACATTCGAGCCTGATGTGCACCGTTTCAAAGAGGTCTAACCGGACATCCGCCCCGAGATATCCCTTGTCGCAATAAATGCAACAATATCGGTAGGTGAATTTCACGTCCTTCATATAATGGATGTCGTGCACGCTAGCCTTGGAGAGGTCGTAAGAGTGGATGACGCCACTGACGCCGCAGAGCGCATGGAGCTTGTAGCCGAAGTCTGGGGCTAGGGTGAAGTCGCCGGTCCGCCCCCATACTGCAACGCCCTCCCCTTGCCAACCGACACACCTCTATCGGCTTAGAGTCCACGATGAAGAAGTTCTCCTAACCGTCAATCTCCTGGGCAATCCTCTTGCGTATCGACTCACCCAAATGTGCAGCCTGTTTCCTGCGGTCGTTGAACTGCCTGCGGGAAATGAGGTTTGTGAAACGCCCGGCATATTCGACCAGCCAATAGTCGAAAAGCCATTTCTCGCTGTCGATCCCCTCTGTTTCGGCAGCCTCGGCCAAGACCAGGACCTCCAAGTCTGAGAATTTGGGGACTGGGCCGCGCCTAGGGACATTGCCTTTCCCGTCCACTAAATTGTACGAGAATTTCTTGTATATATTAAGAATTTTGACGAACTTTGTATACAGGTTGTGCATAAGGAGGTTTAGCTTATTGTTCTTTGATACCACTAAGTTACTAAAAATCATCCACATGCACAATTTTTTGATGTTATCGTTTTTGAAAATTAATTCCGCCAACGGGTTAACTTTATTTTATTAAGTGATACAAGCCTGGATTTTTCTTTATCCTTTCTATCTCAATATCTACAATTGATATTATATCTTCTTTCACCTTACGATAGTTAGCTTCGATAATCTCTTTGAGATTGTCTGAGTCATCTTCGTTTTTAAAATCAGCTATCACAGGGATAGGTTGGTAGATTTTTATTTCTGCTGATACCTTGGCACTATCTACCACAATTTCTGCGTGGAACATTTTCTGGTCAATACGCTCGTCGAAGTTGTCGGATACAGCTCCTACAAACATACCTTGTGTGAGGTTGCTGATTTTCGACGCAGGGATAAGGCTATCCATCTGTGTGGAGATAGAAGTGGATTTGTCATTGCGGTTGATGGTCATAGACTGCCGTTGTTGAAGCACCTTGCCAAAACGCTCAGAAAGTGTCTTGGCAGTTTCGCCTACTACTTGACCAGAGAAAACATTGCCCACCGTATTTTGAATCACCTTACTTTCTTTGTCTCCATAATCACGGGTAAGCTGTGAAAAGTCCTGAAAGCCTAAGCAGACTGCTACTTTATTACTTCGGGCAGTAGCTATGAGGTTGTCAAGCCCACGAAAGTAGATGGTTGGCAACTCATCGATAATCACTGAGGATTTGAGTTGCTTCTTCTTGTTGATGAGCTTCACAATACGACTGTTATACAAACCGAGTGCTGCCGAATAGATATTCTGACGGTCTGGGTTGTTACCCACTACAAGGACTTTCGGTTCATTAGGGTTATTGATGTCGAGCGAGAAATCATCGCCCGTCATTACCCAATAAAGTGCTGGTGAAATCATGCGTGAAAGCGGTATCTTGGCACTGGCTATCTGTCCCTGTAACTGGTCCTGCGCTCCACCCTCCCATGCGTCCATAAAGGGCGAAAGGTAGTTGGCGAGTTCATCGTAGGAAGTGAGTATCGGGAATATCTGTGCGTATGGACGGTTCAGAAACTCTATGGCGTGTGGAAATGTACAATACCTGCCGTTCTCATATATCTTCAGAAACCAAATGATAGCAGCCAGCAGGATAATCGGAGACTCGACAAAGAAATCTCCCTGTTTCTGTATCCACGAACGGTTAAGGTTGAGCATAATGGTGTAGGCACTCTCATAAGCATCGGATATGTCCGTCATAAAGGCTGGATTGATGGGATTGCAGCGATGCGATTTCCTCGGATCGTCAAAGTTAATTACATAGAACTGTGGTTTTACCTTGTAGGCATCTAAATGATGAAGCAGGTGATTGTAAGCTATCTCTGAAAGGTCGGGAAATTTATAGTCGTAGATGTACATGGCAAAGCCTTTCTCTATCTGCTGCTTGATGTAGTTGTTCACGATAGCGTAGGACTTACCCGAACCCGGTGTTCCAAGTACCATTGAGGCACGAAAGGGATTGACCACATTGATCCAGCCCTTATTCCACTTCTTCTTATAGTAGAAGCGTGTAGGAAGATTGACGGAGTATTCATTTTCCATCAACCGTGTTTCCTGCATGAAACTCTCATTCTCCGTGTTAAACACATCGTCCATCAGGTTGTTTTTAAGCAAGCGGCTCATCCATACGCCACCCATCAGCAGACAGATATAGCCAATGGACAGCGTAAATATATAGAGGGAAGCTGCTCCGACTTTTCCAATGGGCAATACCAACAGCCACCAATTAAGAAAGAAAAAGACGAAGCCTGAGAAAAGTACCGTCCAAATCTTCGGCCACGTAATTTTCTCCTCTTTCACGCCCTTTGTTCCAAGGCAGGACAAAGCGAGAAATACCACACAAAAGAGTTTTGACCAGAGGATGGATGAAAACAAGCCCGTGGTGCGCTGGAAGTTCATTAGAATTTTATCAATGATGCCAAGCGTAAACCCCCAGACATGAAATGCCTCGTAACAGAACCAATAACAGTTGATAAGGAGAAATATCACTGATATACTCCGCATAAAGTCCATGACTTTACCTAATGCCCTTAAATCATCTTCTTGTGCCATA
>ERZ773265.554-NODE-554-length-22565-cov-15.635495_pt1 | contig 22565 bp, 23 predicted proteins | sample MGYA00580512_ERZ773265 | MGnify/ENA primary metagenome ERZ773265 (study PRJEB29015, sample SAMEA2738169) | human oral metagenome | biome: human oral; feature: human-associated habitat; material: saliva | place: China | collected 2183 ... | reverse complement strand
CTAACGCTACTGCGAACATTATAAAAATACGTTTTAACATAAGACTCTCCTCTTAGAGATTATAATTATAAACACTATACCTCATTCATCTTAATTTGACGATATATCATAACCTTATTATAATATAAGAAGATAGCCAGACGAGTCGTAACGTCAGGCTCATCTCGAAGGAATAATCTTGTGAAATGGCCTTTCTGTTATCGAATTATAAAGGATAACGAAGGGCTATTTGTCTTTTCCAAGACAAATAAGCGCTATTAACGCTCCAAAGGCAATGACTACGGTCATCACCTGTAATAGGAGCATAATGATTTCATAATCACTCATAGGCTTACCCCTCCCTTCAAAAACGAAGAGAGGCCCAACCTCGTCTAACTATCTTAGGCTCATTATATAGCAAACAAACATGCGATACAATAAGCATCGTATTATACAGATTTATAGATAAACCTCTACTCCAAAAATGGTATGTCACCCCTTTACTGGACACTCAGTAAAAAGGGGGTACATATCAAATCTAGGTAGAGGTTTCTTTTCATATCTACATTATATTATCCACTATAGTAAATGAGGCAATAAGTTATATTCTTTTACATCACTTAGCACATTACTATTGCTATATCGATTACGTTGGTACCGAATCAATACAACTTGATTCGTATACTTATTGAATACAAAAGATAAACCTTCATTGTGGTAACCTACGTATTCACCCACATAGTATCCTGTATATGTATCATATCCATGATAGATGTCTCCACATGGTTCGGCTGCTCGTCCCCATTCAGTATCATCAAGAAGCGGCCCATAAAGAGATTCTACTTCGCTTCGCGTCATACCTATCATGGCTCCTTTATTGGTTGCGTAGCCTGATTTTGTAATATATATCATGCTCGGTGGCGTACTATAATTCCGTAATGAAATAATAACAGATTGGTCCGCAGAGATGTACATATCATGACTAGAATAGCGATGATCCGCTAGCCATAAAGAATAATGGTAATAATTCAAATAAGAATACATATCCAAATGAGATTCTAATCCAGCTAAGACACCTGCATCATCAGTTTTTGCAAACGCAGTTTGCCCCATACAACCAATGATAAGAATAGAACTTAATAAGAGTTTTACAAGCAAATGCTTCAATAGAATCACCTCTTAGACATATAGATTATAGTTATATCATTAGTTAGTGCCCTGCATCTAAATCGCCATGGTTAAATCCATTTTCTAATTGTTGTACCACATCTTGAGGAGAAATAATACAAGCAAAATGTTTATTTCGCTTCTTTATCATTCCAAACTAGCAATGCACCAATGGCATTAAGAATATAAAATACATATTTACCAACATTGGCAAAGTTTCCTTGAGTGAATGCTTTTAGAAGCTGAACGATATTATAGACCATCCAAAATGGCCATTGCGTATTTAATTTTAGAGCGTTAAATAGATTAGCGATGAGAGATAAGGCAAATACAATCGTTGTAAGAATCGATAAGAAATTAATATGGCCGCTAAACCCTATAAAGTTAGCTATGATAGAAAAAATAAAAGCCATCACAGTAATCATAGATCCTACCCATCGTTTTTGTGATGGACTCATCGTATTAGGAATCCCATCATGCGATGCTTTCCATTTTTTTATAGCAAATGTATAAATAATAAAGGTAACAGGATATGTAATAATCGCGGCTTTATTGCCAAGAATGAAATCAATTACACCTGATAACACAGTATTAACAATGCCAAGATAGTTACCCCATTTGTTCAATTGGCCAGTAAATCGTGTAGACAACATGGAAATACCAACATTGATAACAGAAATAAGACCAAATGGAACTAACGCAGTCCATGGTCCCCAATCTACAAATTTCTCAAGTCGAGAATTAAGATACCCTGCAGAGATTGCAATGCCAACTACGAGTGCCACGCCGATTAAATCAAACCATCTTGATGTAGCAAATTGTTTTAAATACTGTTTCATATGTATGGCCTTTCTACACAACACGTTTAAAACCGTTTTAACACAACACAAGTTTCAATGCAATAGTCAATGTATATAATCCATAGATATAGCCAGTACCTCACGTCAGAGATACTGGCTATGTTCATGCATATATACTATTCAAACAACATTATTTAGTGAAACACAAAGCTCATCCAAGATACCAGCGCCTTCTTGTACTCTTCAATGGTAGAGAATTTCGGTGTATAGTTTGTTAACCATTCGGTTAGTGTAGGTTGTGTCGCCTCTGAGTCTACGGCAATCGGTAAATCCCAGATGTTTCCATGTTTGCCTTCAAAATATCGCCACTGTTCTTGGGAATAGCTCACTAGCGCATAGGCCTTATCATATTGTTCCTTCGCCAAATCTAGCTTACCGAGGCTTTCATTAATCTGAGCCATAATGCGATAATCCGAAGCATTCCAAGGATATCCAAATTCTGTGCCCGCCCAAGGGAATTGATAGTCTTGGTCGATAAGAATTTGTAAATTACGCTTATATAGTTCGGCCCGTCGAATATCACCAAAATGAACAGCCAATTTCACCATATATTTTACACATTCAAGGTACGCGTAATGATCCTGCGTATGCCGAAAATAATTGGAGTTTTCATAGGTCGCATCCCATAGAGTGCCTAATTCTTCCCAGAGGTCTTGATCCATATGATCTAGGTGAAAGTGCCAAACAGCTTTAAGCCACAACAAAAAGGCCGCATTTGTATAGTTCCAATAGTGATTACCTTGTGTGTACTCATCTTCGGCTTCGTAACCATTCTCATTTAGTAAAACATGCATTTGGCTAACCCAATCAAAACGCATCGAGAACAGCGGTGGATATGATGTTTCAATATATCGCTCATAACCTATGCGATTGTCCGTTTCTACATAATAATGCAACAACGCATACCGCAAGTGATCCAAATCAAAGGCACTCGCTGGATTTGCCAAATTATAAATAAAAGCATCCGAATACGAATCATAGGCTAACGGATCCTTTTCTTGAGCCTGAATCAACTCTTGAAATAGACTTTCAGCCTCTCTACGCCCGAGGAAAGCATATGCCAGGGCCCGATACCACTTGGATATACGAGATACCTTCAACATATACTCATACTGCCATGAGTCCGGGGAAGGAATATCCGCATGGCTCACCACATCATCTAAGAAATTCACAATAGGAATCACATTATGATACATACGGTCTGAGCCAATGGCACGCTGACACGCATCTAGCGCACAATACACATGACAACATAAATCGATATCTAGCGGCGGTAGTGTATCATCCGGATCAGACCTGCCAAATGGATCATCAAACCCAAATGGTTCATCTATGCTCTGTTGATAGCTCATATCAAACGGATCGGATTCCTTCATGATAGACAACAGCTCGTCACCAACACCAGCATGACGCTCGCGATATAAGGCGTTCACGCGATCTACATAGGGAACGAGAACATCTAAATACTGTTTATATTGATGCACCTTCGGATGTAATTCGACGCCCAGATTCTCTGTGGAAAGTTCCTGAATCACGTGTGCCACAAGAGGGAATACCTTCTGCTCTTTCACATAACCAAGAACGCCATCATCATAAGTGGGCACCTGTTTTAATGTATATCGAAACTGTGTATAGCTATTATTCCAATATTGTTGAATCAATGGCACAAGCCAACGATTACACTCATCATACACAGCAATTGATGCGGATTCAATCATACCCATACCAGCTTTATACAAAGGTTCACAAAGGTTTTCTAATAATGAATCCTTTGATAAGGCCATGAGGGCTTCAGATTCTGTTTCACCTTCCATAGCCTGCACCATATAAGCACCAAGTGCATCGGCAAGGAGTAAAAATTCAGAATGAACCTGTGTAGGCTCGGTCATTACATAGTGATTCGGCACCGAAAAGGCATCAACACCTTCACTGAATATATCTTCATCCGCGGCCTTTATGTCCTCCAAGGACTGTTGCAACACGCCAAGGGATAGGGGCGTTTCTATATGCTTAACATCGGATAAATAGCCATACGCACCCTCATCGGAAAACAAGGTCGTTATGAAATGGCGTAGCATATTGTCGAATACATATTGCACTTCATCCTTAGGAGGGCGACCCTTTTGAAATAATAACTTGCGACCTCTGTGGCTTTTATACAAAACATACACCTCATACTCGCCCGTACGAGGCTTTTCTAATAGAGGTTGCCCATTATACGTACCAAAACGGATGAATTCTGGCAAGGAAAATAAGAATGCACTGCGACACTCCTCAAAAGGTTTCCCCATCTCCTCGCATACAGCCTTTACAAACGCGCGAATCCGCTGCCGTTCTAGCTCAACATGAGGACCATTGACAACCACATCGTCTTGCTCCTCATCATAAAATGGGATGATCCCGCCTGTATTAAAATCCAAGCCAAGCAAAAACGTCGTCGTTCCCTTCCCCTCTATCGGCGGGAACAAGGACGGCCGAATCGCATTAAATACACCTGTTGTACTGATTGTAACGTGATGCATACTACCTCCTATATAACAAAACTCCATCTACACTTATGATTCTAATCTATCTAATCAAATGCGTCTATGATACCAAATGATGGATGCAAAAACGATATACAACACCTACCATCTTATGCCGCCATAACAGACACTCCGTAATCTAGCAATCGCTGAATTACGGCGGGGTCATCATCATAAAAACATAAATCCTGTGGCCCACATTGAAATAGTGAGCAAAAATCTTGAATGGCGTGAACCACATCTCCGGCGGACTTATCGCTAAACCGGATGGCCTTGTAATCCGTCACATTGTGAAAGTTCAACAGCAACCGCACTCGTTCTGGATCAGCGGCGGTCCACAAAGCGCAATACTCGCTACCTTGGGTAATCAGTAAATGCGCCATTGCAAGGTTAAGCGTGGTTTGTTCCAAATGGGTGCGCACATACGCTTGCTTATGGGATGTGATAAATCCTAACTCTTGGTCTGTGAGCTGTAGATACCAGCTGCGCACCACATCCCGCGTAATGCGGTCCGGTATAACAGTACGTGGTTCTAGTCCCACCTGGGCCAAGGCGTACACATAACCGGCTGTATTTAATTGATTGGTAAACACTAATGTATTATCTACATCGACGATGTGAAACATAGAACCTCCTCTATCAAACTATACCTATTGTTTCTAAATGTACTGTAATAGTACTGTAATCACCAAAGATACCTACTACCGAATTTAAAATAGTGTATCTGCCAGTTCCAATGATGGGTTCACGAGCTGAACGATATCCTCGACAGTGACTGCCAATGTATCTGCTTTTCCCTTCGCCACCACAAGTTGCCGCGCTTGTTGCGATGCTAGTAAGCTACGATTTAACTTCATATCCCGTGCATTGTCATCGGTGGCAGCATTATACATAGCACATGCCATATGGCCATACTTACTAGCCTTTGCCATCGCATGACGAGACCCACTATCCCCATCACGACCTTCATAGCTAGCAATGAGGATGACCGCCTTAGCAAATAAGGCTTGTAGTCGGTCTCGCTCTACAAAGCGGTTGATGGCTTCATGACGGCTATGCGGTTCGTCGCAATACTCGGTAATAATAAGGCCCCCCGTTTCAACGATGCGCTGCGCCATATCACGATGAGCAGCCGGGAATATGGAGTTCAACGGTGATGGCAAAATGGCAATAGTTTTTCCACCACAATCCATGCATACCGTATGGGCAATACCATCGCAGCCCTTAGCGAGGCCACTCACGATATGCTGATTGTAATGGACTAATTGCTCAACAATCTTGCTTTCACGGGCCACCTGCTCATCGGTAGGCGTCGTATACCCGATGACCGCCACATTGCGGTTCAAATCGTCAAGTAGGCTAAGGTCGCCCTTGTAGAACAAGAGATAGGGCCGGTCGCCATTGGGTGCGCTGGTATTCATGATGGGAAAATCCGCATCAAAGCAGCACACGGCGCCATCCATCCAGTCCATATCGTCCGTCGCCACGGACAAGCTATGCACCGCCTCATCAATGTGAGGAATGTCGTCCATCATGGCGAGGAATTCATCAACTGTTTTCCACGTATTGTGAAAGCTAGCTCTCGATTTGATTTGGTTGGTGGCTTGTTGAACAGCCCAAATTTTCAAAGCTATAGGTGAAATGTTCATATTATGCTCCTCTTTTATACGCATTTCGATTGGTGTAGGCTACGGCGTAGAAAACAACGCGCGTCGCACCGGCATCGTACAATGCTTGAATACAATCTTCGTCAACATTGACTGTTTTTGTATAAATATCATCTATTAAAATAACCGTTCTACCCTGGATGTACTCGTGCTGGATATCGCAAGTATCCTTGGTAATCCCTGGGTATGGATCACTACCGGTATTCTCAAAATTAGACACAGGCTTGCGCAAGTGCGTCATCTTGGTACTCGTATGGCGGAAGATAAAATCCGTACCATCAATGACGGACAAACCATCGGCCTGTAGGGCTTTCACAGTAGTCCGCACAGCGGCCTTAAACCCAAGTTGCCAATTACACATGCCCGACTTGGACCGCGGCACCGCCATGAGAACGGCCTCATCCAACCCTTCGACATCCATAACCTGCGTAATATCCTGTATCATCAACGCTGCGGCTTGCCTAGAGGCGGCGCGCAACGTATCGGGATGCGTAGAAACAAAGATATTTTTCAACGTGTTCAAATAATCCGGATTCCCTGGTCGCCCGTACCCTACATAATATAGGTGAAAGTAACCGGTACAATCATGGGATAAAAAATCATTTTTCTGAATAGTAAATTGTTCCATAACGAACCTCCATGTATAAAAACTCATATAACTCATGTAATATAAACAACATACTAGGCTAAGCCCACCGGAAGAAACCAGCTCACCATCTGCACGATTCATGTTCTATCAGAAAGGAGTCTATTATTATTTCTTATTCAAAGGAGGTATATCATGCTACTGATTTACAACCAATGGGCTTAACTTGTGAGTTCATTATACGGAGATTCCCTATGGAGAGATAATCAAAAAAACTAGGAACAAAAAAAGAGCCGTTTTAAAACAGCTCAGAATTCATGTCCTACATACTTAATGGCGGAACATACTTATTAGACGAAAACGTGCTTATTCATCTGTGTTTGACGATGAACGTAACCATCGTTATAATATAAGAAGATAGTCAGACGAGTAGACACGTCAGGCTCATCTCGGAAAACATTAAATTTTGAGAAATGGCCTTTTCGTTTTTACTAATCTCCGGGTTAGTGGAAATGAAGGGCTATTTGTCTTTTCCTAGACAAATAAGCGCTATTAACGCCCCAAAGGCGATGATCACGGTCATCACCTGTAATAGGAGCATAATGATTTCATAATCACTCATAGGCTTACCCCTCCCTTCAATAACGAAGAGAGGCCCAACCTCGTCCAACTATCTTATGTTAATTATATACCAAACAAACATACGATACAATAAGCATCGTATTATAGAGATTTATAAATGAAAACTCTACCTTAGGAGATCTAGGGTAGAGTTTTTTGGGTTATAGGACAAAACGTGTTGGTACTTTAATCCCAATCATTGAAAGATAATTTGTCATAGTTATGCAAATCACCCCAAGAAACGGCATCTCCCCAAGTTGGAATTATGCCTTGAAGTTGGGCTCTTTCATTCATAGATCTATATATTTTAGAAATACTTGCATCAGTTGGCATTACCTTAAGTATTTCTTTTGCAGAAAGCGGTCTTGGTGAGTGTAAATAACACCACCAAAAGACCGCTTTTATGCGTTTTTCTACAGACATCCCTCGATGGTAACGCAATAAACGTCTGAGTTGTGCGTTTACCCCGCCTTCAATAGGGTTATTAGTCCTCGGACATTCTTTATCCAACACCAATGTTTCATCTAAATATCGAAATATTGTCTCTGTATTAATTAACACCACTAGAGAGTTATAAGCTTTTAATAAGCGTTCATGCGTAGCTCTTAAATTGTCATTCCTATCACGTGTCATTTCACTTAGAAGCTCTTTAAAAGTCACTCTCCAATTAAATAATCGTTGAATCCATATTTGTGCATCTTCTTGTGTTTTTACACTATATAAATCGCTTGCTAAATCTCTTAACATAATGCCTGCTAAAGTTTTAGGCCGTCTAGTAGTGTAACGATGCACTTGCCATACAGCATGAACAATACAACGTTGAAGTTTGGCCGTACGCCAAATTTTTTTTAATGCTTTTCTAAGGCCAGGTCCACCATCAGAAACGACTACAATGGGTGTCGCTATTCGCTGCATAAGAGCTTGCCGTGAGCGAGACTGTTCTGACCTACATAAATACCACCCTAATACATGTTCACCATCATAACAGATCAAAATACAAGCTTTTTTAGCCAAGTAAATACCATCAACGAATACCACATCTCTCGGAGTTTCAATTTTGGGTGGCATAGGCCATATTTTCCAGAAATCAGCTATCTGTCTACGAAATGTACGGCCCTGCCCAGGCATGTCCTGTTGTGTTTCTTTGCTAAATAACCAATTTAGAAATCGATAAAAACATTTAGTAGTATTATCAATAGTTTGTGTAAAGGTGATGTTACACTGCTTACAATGCCATCGTTGTGATCCAGCTTTAGTTTTCCCATATTTTTGACAAGAAAATCCACAATTTATACATCTTACCAGCATGATTATTCCCTCCACTTAGAACACGATTTTCTAAGAAGATATAATCTTATTGAAGCCAGTAAAATCAAGGGTTTGGGGACTTTTTACCAACACATTTTGTCCACCCTCTAAGTTTATCAAAAGAACTTAAAATAGCGATAGAGCCAGTAATTTACTGACTCTATCGCCTATAAAACCAACACGTTTTGTCCTATAACCCAGTTTTTTTGTGCTTGTAGGATATTCTCATCTGATTATTCAATTTTTCGTCATACATCGTGAACAGTAAGGACGGTTACATTATCGCCTTTCTTTTCCCTTCCTTTCTGTCAGGGACTAGAGATGTGCGGACCTCATCGTCACTTTGCACCTCTGTTGGCACCCTTCGTCGCATACCGCAAGTGGTAGGTACTGTTGCAACCAGCTAAAACAGCCGACCATGTCATGAAAGACGCAGACAAGTTTCAATACCGTCAACGGTAGGCACTGTTGCTTCATCACCTTTGTTTTCCCTTCCTTTCTGTCAGGGACTAGAGATATACGGACCTCATCATCGCTTTGCTCCTCTGCTATCTCAAACCTTTCTTCGCATACCGTAAACGGTAAGTGCTATTGCAACCTAGATGGAAACATCTTATCTACATCACGCAAATACGGGTTTCAATACCGCAAGCGGTAGGTACATTCACTCACTCTATCTTTTTCGTTTTCCCTTCCTTTCTGTCAGGGACTAGAGACGTGCAGACCTCATCGTCACTTCGCTCCTCTGCTGCCTCGCACCCTTCGTCGCATTCCGCAAGCGGTAAGTACTGTTGCAACCATATAAGGAAGATTGTAAAAAAGATTTATTAAATATCGGGTTTCAATACCGTAAACGGTAAGTACTGTTGCAACACAGAAATTGAAATACGATCTTTTCGACGACTATGAGTTTCAATACCGCAAGCGGTAGGCATATTCACTCCATCCGTTTCGTTTTCCCTTCCTTTCAGTCAGGGACTAGAGATGTGCGGACCTCATCGTCGCTTTGCTCCTCTGTTGCCTCGCCCCCTTCGTCGCATACCGCAAGCGGTAAGTACTGTTGCAACAAATTAGCTCAAGGTTTAGTCGATGCAGCAATCGATGGTTTCAATACCGCAAGCGGTAAGTACTGTTGCAACGAGTTGATAAAGTTGTTAAATGGAATAGCCATCATCAGTTTCAATACCGCAAGCGGTAAGTACTGTTGCAACCTGATTAAGGATGAAGCGTTCAAACGATTTATGGATGTTTCAATACCGCAAGCGGTAAGTACTGTTGCAACTGCGCGTTAGTTCCTGTACTAAAACTGGCTCTACACCGTTTCAATACCGCAAGCGGTAAGTACTGTTGCAACCTTTAATAGTACAAGTCTTCTTAGACATATGGCTAACTGGAGTTTCAATACCGCAAGCGGTAAGTACTGTTGCAACTTCGCAACATCCTTGACTTCCAAATTTTGGCAGGCGGTTTCAATACCGCAAGCGGTAAGTACTGTTGCAACAGGAATTATCATGTTACAACGTAATTTTATTCAATGGTGTTTCAATACCGCAAGCGGTAAGTACTGTTGCAACTATTCGCAGACAAATCTGTGAATTATAATCGCTTTACAGCGTTTCAATACCGCAAGCGGTAAGTACTGTTGCAACAATCTGGAAAATGGACGCAATGTTCAAGTACAAAACAGTTTCAATACCGCAAGCGGTAAGTACTGTTGCAACGAAAAAGATGTATTTACCGATAATAAAAAATATAAAGCCGTTTCAATACCGCAAGCGGTAAGTACTGTTGCAACCAAAATAAAAAATTTCGTCAAAACTCTTAATGGAGAATGTTTCAATACCGCAAGCGGTAAGTACTGTTGCAACTAAAAGATAACAACGATCGATTGTTATCATTCGTTGCTCGTTTCAATACCGCAAGCGGTAAGTACTGTTGCAACTCTACAATATGGAAACGTTCATCTAATTTATTGTAGGTTTCAATACCGCAAGCGGTAAGTACTGTTGCAACAGCAGGGTCTGAAAAGCCAGTATTTATGCGGTTCCAAAAGGTAGTTTTAGAAAGCCTCAAACCGTAAACGGTAATTTTTCGCCTCATTAGATTCTAGAGGGTCTAGAAACCTAGGTAAATACTGGTGGAAAACCTTTTTTCTAAGGATACAGTAATTATAAGGGTTTTCTGAAATTACGTCAATATGGAAGGAGGTTTTCCAAAAAGGCTTTTTTCATAAAACATAGGTATTTACTGGATTTATCAGTGTTTTCAATGTTTTTTATTGGATAGAAAGCCTCAAACTATTGATGATAGCTATAATGATAGCTATCAAAATCGCAATAAAAGCCATATATAACAACATATAAACAAATTAATAATCGTTAAGCCTGCGGGATGAACAAGAATTTATATTGCCCGCCTCAGCGGGACTTTAAAGGAGGTAAAACTTTATTATTCATTCCGAAAGGAAAATCTATTTATATTTGAAAGGAGAAAAATCATGACTACTCTTTGTTCCTACCCTTCAGGCTTAACTTGTAGACTCATTATATCCACAAAAGAGAAATTGTTGTAATCAATAAAACTAGGAAGAAAAGAAGCCTTAAAAACATCTGCATGTGATGCATCTAAGGCTTCTTTCATTTGGAGGTATATATCATGAACATTTTACAGTTCTAAATATCTATATACGCTATTTATTCTTTAGTAGTACACGTACTTGCCCGAGCCCTTGGCTAGACAATCTACCGACACCACAATGTTGACCAAAGAGTGCCAAAATGGTGATGAGTTGGTTCTCCTCTGTACTTAACTTAGCTAGATTAAAGGTAAAGCCACCAACAAATCCGGTGTACCCTCGATCACGACCAAAGTAAATCCGTTTTGTCTGACCTTTCCAATCTGACAATATAACGCGTTCACACAGTTCTTTGATACGTGGTTTATCCAATACATCCTCTACATCACCAGCATTCCATTTATCGACAATGGAGGCAAAGATAAGCTCTGCTGTGGGAAATGTAATATCACCATGCGTACCATTAAACATGGTAGGCATTAAGAATTCAAACTCAATTTTGCGTGCTGGTTTAGATTCTAATCGCCATTGAATCAAATCGAGAGTATTCCCTTCATATAGTGACAACTCAAAAGGTGCTTCTTGGTGAACATCGACAATCTTTGCCTGTAAAGGGCCTATTTGCACACGCATAGATTCTGAAATTTCTTCTAAGACATACCACAAATCGCGGTGCCATACATTAATTCTTAGAAAGAGAATATCCCCTTTTTGAATCACATAATCATGACGGCGATGCTGATATTCTATCCCCACTGTGAAAGGCTTTATGCCAGACATATCATGCCAATAGTCGCCTGCCGCTTCATCAACGGAACTGATAAGAGAAAAGACGGCAGCATGAAGGAAACGACCGGGAAGTTCAGGTAGAGAACCTGAGTTTTGAGATTTCAGAGTGAACGTGATTGTTGCAAGCATTATTTTTTACTCCAAGCTTTGATAAATTCACTTGGTGTACCTAACTTAGTTCTATCTTTAAAACGACCATGTGGATCATTATCTATAGACATCATGGATACTGCTTCACCCCATTTTTTAATCCGCTTGTCACCATTGGCTAAATTCCAATCCATCATCGTAAATAGTTCTTCAAGCATTTGATTATAACTTGATAGATTTTCACCAAGAGAATCATTTCTATATTTCAAAAATGCCTTGATAAATATATCTTTTGAACTATTTGTTACGCCTAATTGCCAAGTATTATTATCAAATAAATTTTGGTATTGTTTACCGCTTTCTAAGATATGCAAAGACGAACTTAACTCAATACTACCTAAGCCGATTGATTTCCCCATACCGAGTTTATATGAAATACTTCTATTATCACCAGCTTCGGTATCAAGATTTAATGCCAGTAATAATGCACCTAGTTCAATATCACTAAGATTATTAAAATAGATTCTACTTTGGAATTTCATACCAGAATCAATAGGTTGAATATACTTTGAAAGTTTATCCCCCTCTTTAACAGAAGGATTTTTCCATGAATTCGCTTTTGCTATAGGTTGATGCCAATATAATTTGTACCCTCTAATAGAAGCATTAGAAGTATCCCAATGATTATGTGCCGAATTCGGATGTTCTGTATCCTGTTTTAAATAAAATTGGAAAGATGTTGGTTTAGGCCCCATCAATGGATGTGGTTTACTACATTCACACCACTTAGGTCTATTAGCCAAATGGGCCTCGGAAAAAGATACCCTTCCTCCCCAACTACTAGCATATCCCAATATACTATCTGTTAAATCCACAATATGTTTTTGTAGTCTCATAGATTTTGGCAAACGCGATTCAATACTTGAATGATACGCAATACGATAAAAACGACCATGTCCAAAGTGTTCTACTACATTGCCATCTGTCTTATAAAAACAAGGAACAACATAACTAATATCGGAACAGTTTGTATATCTTTTTGCTTCATTCCCCGACTTACCAGGTTTCACAGATTTGGCATTCTCATCTTTATTATCTTTATCTATTTCTAATAAATCAATAGTTTTTCTATTAATATCATAAGTATAGCTATTGATAACGTCTTCTGGTATAAGTATTCTACCATTCGAGAAATTTCCTGGTTTACGAATACGTACAAAAGATTTTTTATTATTCATAAACCCAGTATGAATATCTACATAGCCATTTTGCCAATCGATACTAGCTGTTTTTGGTTGAACACCTGATTTCGAATGTTCCTTATACTTAAGAATATCAAAATCAGCATTTACAACATAAAAATTATGGTCTGTTGTTTTCACTATAAAACCAGCAAGAGCCTTTGTTCTAGACTCTTTTTTAGCAGGATCACTTTCAACCATAGTATCATTATAATAATCCCGGAAATTTTTAACAGAACTGCCTAGCCCTCTAAAGTATAAATGACGGTCCTCAAAATCCCCTGTACCTAATTTACTATCATAGGCTCTGAATCCACCAGAGGCAGTAATTTTTAATACCTGTTTAATCATACTTTTCAAACTACTACCTGGGATGATAGGGTTGTCATTACCACCAAAGAACTCTTGATATTCTTCCCCATTTTTCTTAATAACATTACCACCAATAAATAATGGAGTTTTCGTCAAAATATCAATATCTATATAACCTGTGTTTTTACCATTTTGAATGACATGCTCTTTATATCGTTTTTTTAATTCTTCAGAAGTATAAGAATCTAATTCAAAAAACTCTGCAGGAATAACCTGTTTTGGTAAACTTACAAAATTATATGGTACCGATACGGGCTCATTAGATTTTTCTCGTCCCTTATTACCACCATAGCTTTGATATCCTCCATTAGATTGCTTGCCATATCCATTTCCCGAGTAACCTTGTTTTGCAACTTTTTCTACATCCATACCAGGATTATTTTTAGCGAAAAACGCCATACTCTTAGCACGTTTATCCTTTGCTTTCCCTGCCATACTACACCTCCTTATCTACAATCTTGACATACCGATAATCGGTATAGCTTGCTTGATAGTTATCTAAATAACCTATATAGTTACGTGTTGTTAAATAACAATGTTTCTTTGATGTAGATACTGGAATGATTTGTGAAAGCTTACGTCCTGTGTCGACTAAATACGTAAAACCGTCTACCCGATTAAGTTGAGCATATCCAGCATTATTTTCGCCAATAAGACGAGACGTAGAATCTACATATTTTACAGGTTCCCCGGCTTCGTCACTAATATAACGATATACTACTTCACCATGTTGTACAGTAAGTCGTAATTCTTCCACATCATTAAAGATACGCATGTCTTGCAAGAAAGCCAAATCAACATCTGTAGTCCCATCAGAGAATTGGAAAACACCTTGTTTGTAGTATCCCCATTTCACTTCGTGAACTGACCAAGTAATCACAAGGCCATCGTGTTTCATAAACTCTTTTGTAGTAGATAACACATTTACTTCAGCTGTGAGACCACATGTGCCACTAGTTTTTGTATATACGCCTTCATGGCTATTTAATTGCTTACTCATGAGCGCCCTCCTTAGCTGAAACTGTATCTTCTTTACACTGATGTAAGGATAAAACTAATGATTCTAAAGTCTCAACTTGACCGGTAACAACCTTGCCACTGCCATCGATTATATAACTTTCATCATTATAGCGAATAGTAACAGAATTACCTCTTATACGGCCACAACCGATTGTACGATTAGCCCCCATTGTAACTTGACCAGTCATTAGATCCTTCACAAGAAGCATGGCAAGGCCTGCTTCGCTGTCACTACAATCTTTAATTCTTATGTGCAACGGAAACGTTAATGTTTCCCCTTTTGTATTCCGTAGAGGATGATCAGCAAACAAGGCACCATTCATGACGCCGCCAGTAAATCTATCAACACGAATGCGATGTTGTTCTTCTTGTGTATAGGTTGTACCAAAATACACTTCATTGACCAAAACACGACCCTTATGACTTTTCTTAGTCTTATCATTGCTATAGCCAAAGAGCTTATCAGTCATTGTAGATCCATGTCCTAGTACATTTAATATGTGTGCACATCGATGACGCAACACGCCTTTAACAGAAGTGCCAGGGATAAATAAAGTTAGTGACTTATCCTCCCAGCCAGCCTCAAAAACGGATTTAATAAGAATCGTATCTTCTAAATAGCAATCCATATTAATGATAAGGTCTCTCTTTGCTACAATAGGTGCCTCAGGAATAGTAATAGTTTCACCTGATTTACGCAACAACCAATCCTGTACACTCTCTGGTTTTGTAAAGTCATAATGCTCTAAAGAGATATCTTCACTAGCAATACGACCGAATCCATTTACCGTACGAGCACCGATAGAAATACCATTTTTCAATAGATTGGCTAATATTTTAAGAGCCTCTTCAATTATATCGACTTGATTTTGGTGACATTCACGAACAACACAATCGATACGCAATGTACCATATGCCCCTGATTCAATGACTTCAAAATCATATTTTGCGCCATCTTTAGTGACACCAAGCACATCATCAATACAAATTCCATCACGGACAGAAATATTTGTATTTTTTAATGGAATATCATTAATTTGTAATGTACTTTGCATTCCCTTATGTTCGTCTATAGAGCCAAATAATACATTGTCTGCATCAGATAGAATATCTTGAATGGTTTGACGCAATACCCCTGCCAAAGATGTACCAGGAATAAATGGCTGCCCATCATGATAGGTTACCACGATATCATCTACTGTATCATTTAAGATATCATTATAAACGCCAGCTCTGATGATAAGTGGGCTTACTAGTTTAACAGTACCGGTAAGAGTGTACCGTCCCATTATTTTTGCAGAATTTAACATACGACGGTCCTCCTTATTGAATCTTTCTAATATGTCTAAAGAAATATAACCAGTATTCGTAAGCTAGAATTGTTGAAAATTCCTCTTTATTAATACCAACTAAATCAACTAATTTTGCAGGGATTTCATAATATGAACCGCTTTTACCAGACTTGGATAAACAAGCATCTAATAATATATCTTTTTTAAATGTAATAATATAATCCATTAAGTTTACATATTTATCAGTTTTACTTGTATACTCATGTTTTATATTGAATGGTTTTAAATTTTTTGCCAATATCTTATCGTCTTTTTGTATTTTGGCTACAAACTCCTTCAAATTTTTGTAACCACTCTTACGTTCCATGCCTAACTCAAATAGCAAGACAGTAGTAAAATGCTTTGCTTGGCCGCCTACATTAAATCTTGGTTTAATATATGTATCTACATCATTAGCAGCACGTAAACGAGCATTTAAAATGACTTGTTTTTCTAATATCTTACGAGTAAGTTCTTTTGTTGATTGATGTAAAGATGTGACTCCTGTTATCTTTGGTTCTTCTAATTTGACCATTTTAAATTCGTCAGGAGTCCAGAAACGACCTTGACCATAGCCTTCTTGTACACGGCTACCCATGCCGCTATACAAAATATGTTGTAATTTATCTAGATCATCTTGTGTCCAACCAGATTCTTTTACTAGGTTAATGACACTACCTGCAGAAGCAGCAAATTCAGAGCTACTACGAACACCCCAAATGCTATTAAAGTTTTGCTCCTCTTGATAGGATGCATGTATGCCACCTATAGATATATCTGAGCCAATTTCTTGTACCGCATCACCAATTACATTACTAATGGATTCATTACCTAATAACAATGGCGTATGTAATCTTACATACACAGAGTCCTTGACGCTTTCAGGTGTAGGAATTGATGTAATCTCCCCAATTTCTACCTCACAATGACCATATTCTGTATACCGAGAGCGACCAATATAACAGTCTAATTGTTTAGGGAACTGGTGAACAAATGCTTCTAACGCAGTTTTAGGACCTACAACAATACCTACAAAGACTTGATTCGGCTCAAGGAATTCATAGTTAAAAATATTACCCTCTTTACTGCGACCTTGAATGCGTTCTTTCTCTGAAGAACGAGACATATGTAATCTAATAGCCGTTTCAATTTGTACAGAACTACAGTTTGTTCCATCTTGAACAATAAAACCTTTAAGGCCTTTAAACCCCACTAAATCTTTACCAGTAAAAAGATCAATAATAGAATCATTATCTTTTGGATGTTTATTTTTTTGCAAGCTCAATGGTGCTGGGAAAGATGGGCCTTTCACAGTATCTTTATAAGCAGATACAAAGCGCAAATCACCATAGAATAAGTCCATGAACTCTTGGTTCTTATGCGCTTCTTTACCAAGGTTATGGGATTTAATAAAATGAGATGCAAAAACACCACGCAAAATTCGGCCGTCAATGGATCCACGTGTAGCAGTCAACACACCCGCTGTGGAAGAACTAGCAATCAACGTTGGGGATTTAACGGTAATTGTAATCTTTACTTGTTCCATAACTTACCCCCTAGAGTATCTAAATCAAAGGCTTTATCGTTAATTGTGCATTCTATGCGGCCAAAACCACGGTTGCGTTTACCACCGATACCTGTCAAATTACGTGCAGCACAACTTAAAATAAGTCTTTCAGTTTCAGTCATATCATCAATCGCAATATTTCCTTTAAACTCAAGATGTCTATTGAGAACACGGGAATTATGCAAAGTTCCCTCAAGGGCCGTTCCACTATCTTTTTCAATCGATGTATAGTACCGCATCGAGGTGTATTCCCCAAGGATACGCTCTTTGGTAAATATTTTCTTAAGATGCTCATCAGATTGTAGTGCCGCTATATCACTTACCACCGCATCATAATCTGCAATCATCAAATTAGAAATAGCTAATTTAGGATTATCCTCTACTAGTTGATTATCGGTACTACGATTGAATAAAAGATTTACATCTTCGATTGTGAAAGTATCAAGCTTTGATAATTCCATCATCTCTGCCACTTCAAGGGCACTTTCATATAAAACACCACGTACACGCTTAGCAGGTATATATGGAATACCATAACGATCATGAATAATCGTACTATCTGTATTAACATCGCCCTGACCAGACATAAGCATCGTTGGCGACAATAATTTAATTGTTAATGTATACATACTTACTCCAATCCAGGCAAAATATAATCTATTAATTCTATAGCATCTATATATGGTGTACGCATTTTACCATCTACTTTAGCCCATAATTTCTCTTTAAAAGCTTCCCAGCCAGATACTTCAGGCATAGATTGTTTTGTATGTTGCAATTGTTCAAGGAATATAGTCCATATGTGCTCATTATCTTGCAATACAGAACGTAATTCTTTTACCTTATTCTGAGCCATCACATGACCATCCTTAAATTGGTTCGTACACGCTAAGAGTTGCCATAAACCTTCACGTTCAGCTTCGTATGTTTTACCCTTTTCATATACACGATAAGGTCCATAGTGCATATTACCTGTTAGGCTACTGTATTCATTAGCAAAGAACTGCTCTAATGTAGGTGCAGTTTCACCATGAAGGAAGGCAAAATCCATCCAACAGGATTCATTTATCTCATTTTTTTCATTGTATGCACGCATCTTGGACTTTGCACTATCACACAATTGTTCCGCCATTTCATACCCCCTAAAGAATGGATATGACGTAGGAATTACCGCAATACCAGCACAAGAGGAAATAGACATACCATTGTTATCACTCAAAAGCTCCTGCATTAAAAAGTGCGCTGCTTGTACTGCAATGCGAGCATTACAAACAAAAGTAATATCATCTCCACCAACGATGATTGGACGAATTGGCAGCATTTTATCCTTTAATTGAAGATGTTTACCAAAAACTTCATATTTATCAATAATCCACTGCACTAAAGATTTAAAACTTTCCAAGGTCTTAGTTGCCACCTTTTCGGATAGTGCACTACGTTCTTCTAATCCATCACAACTAATAAATCTAGCCCCCATATTATTCCCATCAATATGGACGATGGCAATATCATTAATGCCGGTTTTACTCTTTTCAGTAGATTTATTTTGACCTAACTCATCAAACTCAGATGGAAATACCCATTCAATATCCTCTGTGCCAAATAGATCTTTTTTTAGACGTGCATTGGCAGCTTCAAAAGCATTATACTTAGAAATAAAAGAGGTTGCTACTAAACGTTCTCCATCCCTAAAGTTTGCTACTGTATCAGCTGTATCTCCACTATAGTCACAAATCGTTGTTAAACCTGTATTAGCAGGACGCAAAATAGGATTTAATGCATATTGATTATCTTTCAATTGCTTAAATAATTGACGTTCATCGCTTTTAAACTGATCTTTTTCAAGTGTAACAAGACCTGTTGTCACACCTACCTTTAGTCCTGGATATTGAGTCAACACTTGGGCAGTAAAGGTCTTAATGATATCTTCAATCATATTCACACGATCATTATCAATAAGAATCAGCGCCTTACCACCACCAATATAGGCAACATATACAGATGCGGGTAGGGATGTAATACTATCACGTCGCGTTTTCCAAGATGTAATATCAGCTCCAGATTCCAGCTTTAAGATAACATCTTTACACAATACATCCTCAAACAATCTATCCACAATATACGAAGCCCCAACATTGGCCTTCAGTTTATTGTTTGCAAAGATGTACTTTTGAATAGACTGTACATCAAACAAAATAGCATTTACTTGCATAGGCTCACTCCTTAACTACAAACAACTACAATTAGCGAATATATTCCCGAAATTGGACGAACTGAAAGTTAACCCTTTTTTCGTTTATACCATTATGTGAAAACTCCTCTACTACACGCTCGCTAGTGGCTGCTAATACAGTAATCCCTGCGGCGAGTAGTCTTTCCACTAGCGCATGACAGTAGACAAATTCTCCTTGGCACAATACAGCAGACGGATGCAAGGCGATGATACGTCCTGCATATTCTTGAGCGAGGTCCATCACCGCAGAGGATGATGCCTGTGGATCAATACTAGGAAATGGCAAATCTATAATCTCCCCATATTGATACGCTGCAGCAAGTTGTTCCTGTGACCAATATTGCGTCAAATGGTTTGTATGATTAATAAACATAAACACCCCTCTCTTTATGAAATCTTTCGATGTAAATTCATTCTTTCTTCATGTTTTAATCATATCAAATTATGAGAAAAAAATCACTTATAAAGATACAATTTATATAAATTTCCTAATCGATTATATTCCATTTAAAGTTTTATATTTTTTGAATATTTTGAATATACTTAGCCCCCTTGAGTATCAAATATATATTCATACATTATGCAACGCGATTATGCTCAACAGATTGTAAATATTCCATAAATGAGTTTATTTCTCGTTGAATCCACTGCCGAGGTGTTATATCCCCAAAACGTGTAACAGGCGTCGTCATATATTCTTCATATAGTTGAATCCATTTTTTATTCGATGCCTTTACCATATAGCAGCCTCGATCAGATATATCAAAATCTGAAACACTGACCCTATGAGTGTTTAAGACTTTCAAAATAAAACGATCAATAACCTCTTGTCGCAGTAAATCCATTACATCGTAAACAAAACTATCCTTGCGATTGTTTGTACTATGGAGCACCCCGATACGCACATCAAGACCAGCTGTGACTAAACAGGCCCTGACCTCACGTTCAAGGAATGAATAACCATAACTAAGAATGGCGTTAACTGGATCAGGACTAGGATGACGTTTCCGCCCAGAAAACTCCCAAGGCGTAGACAATATGGCGCCCCACGCGGAAAAATATGTTTTAGATGCGAGACCTTCAATGCCTCGAAGCCCGTCAATCGTTCTCGTACGCTTAATGCGATTCAACAATCTTTCCAATGTACTACGTACAAATTTATACTTCGGTATACTTTTAGTCTTATTATATCGATTCAGTATGGATAACTGTGCTGTCACCTTTCGTTGAACGATATATTTAGCACCTCGCAATGCAAAGGTTTCATCTTGAAAGTTCTCTGCCTGCCACAGTAGCTTTGATAAGGTTGTATGTTCATCCCCTAAGGTACCCACCACATTGTATTTATAATCTACAAATTGAATCAACGAGCCTTGCTTTACCAAAGAGAAAATAACTTGCGTAGAAATTTGCACTGTTCTCCCCAATACGAGATTACCCACTGTTGCCATGGGCAGTTCTTTTAATACTTGATGATCCTGTTCTAACACTAATAGCCCGCCATCTTGATGAATGGATACGCCTGGCGTCGTAACATATATTGTTTCTACCACAATCTAACCCTCCTATTATTAATTAAACTATTAATATCTGCTCCTCTTGTAGTGGCAAAGGCTTATTACACCAAATAGGTGTTTTAGCCGTATCCGATATAGAAACGATAAGCAGTCGCTTGGTTTCATCATTTCTGGTAAGTATTTCTAGCTGCTTTATAATCATTTCTATACGGATACGGGCATGAACACATAAGAATACACTATACTGCACTCGATAACAAAAGGATTCTAAATACTTAACTACCCTATTTCTAATTTTTGTATCTGAAAGATCATAGGAAATAAGATACTGCATAAAAGCCTCCTTTCATTATCTTGTATCATTCTTATGTCTACCTTTTATATTTCTTATTTGTACCCTTTAGTTATCATTCATAAGAGTATCGATAATCATGTACAAAACTAAACCTCCAAAAAATATTGCCAATATGCCAGTCATTACACTATCCTCCTTATTACACAACTATCATAGATGCAGGTCTTTCACCATACTCATTGGCCTCTCTATCCCCAGGCATTAATGCTAAACCAACTTTCACCAAAACCATAACCTTAGCCAAGGTCGGTACAAAGATGGCTATTATAGCAGCTGCAATATAGATATAAGCTAGATATGTTGGACCATTCAAATCGTGAATACGACGTGATGCGATTGCCAGCTCTCGAACCAAAGAATATGCGATGATGAGCCATCCAAGCACCCAGAAAAATTCGGATACGCGTTCCAAAGAAATTGATATCCCCCCAAGATAGCCTATACCAAATATCATGAGTAAATTCATTACATAAGAGCGACGATTCATACGACCTGACAAATACAACATTGCTTTTAGTTCTTCACGAAAATTTTCCATAGCACCCTCCTATCGATTTGATTCTGAAAAATCAACAAGTAACGCGAGTATCACCAATAATATAAAAACACTCATAACACACCTCCGATTAACACAACGCCTTTGGTTGAGTTCATTATAGAGGGTCTAGGAAAAATAAGGTAATCAGAAAAACTAGGAACAAAAAAACGGTTCTATAATAAATGTTGGGGTGACACCACTACGGTGTCACTTCCAACATTATT
>ERZ773265.552-NODE-552-length-22585-cov-16.192410_pt1 | contig 22585 bp, 15 predicted proteins | sample MGYA00580512_ERZ773265 | MGnify/ENA primary metagenome ERZ773265 (study PRJEB29015, sample SAMEA2738169) | human oral metagenome | biome: human oral; feature: human-associated habitat; material: saliva | place: China | collected 2183 ... | reverse complement strand
CGCCAGGACGCGATCGCGCGGGCGAAGGCCGCCGAGCGGGCGCGCCTGAGCACGGACCTGCACGACATCCTCGGGCACTCGCTGACGGGGATCACGATGGTCTCGGAGCTGGCGGGGCGTCTGCTGGACGCGGGGCGCGCAGAGGAGGCGCGCGAGCAGATCCGCGCCATCACCGCTCAGTCGAACGAGGCCTTGGCTGATGTCCGCCGCATCGTGGCGGCCACGCGGGCCCTGTCCCCGGGTGAGGAGCTCGACGAGGCCCGCTCACTTCTGGAGGTCGCACGCATCGACGCTGACATCACGAACGAGGGCGAGCCGCCATCGGGGCCTCGTTCAGCTGCGGCCGCCCACGTGATCCGCGAGGGGGTCACGAACGCGCTCCTGCACGCACGCCCCTCGAGGGTGCGCATCTGCCTGTCTCCCACCGGCGTGGTCGTCTCAAACGACGGATATTCCGCCTCCTACGCGGCCTCGACGGCGGGGGCCGGGTCGGGCCTGGTGGGCCTGTCCAAGCTGGTCGGCGACGAGGGCACGCTCACCTGGGGTGCGTCGGGTTCCACATGGACGCTCGCGTTGGCCTTCGAGGCCACACCCGACGCCCACTCGTCCTGATTGTTCCGCTGCACGCCCCCTCGACGAGGCCGTGTTCCCTTTCCCCGGGTCTTGCGCGGTCCCGGGAGGGGGAACTCGCCTCGCCCTGAAGGGCGGGCACACATGAGTGATAATTCTGCGACCTGAGTTAGCCTGGTACCCCAAGCGCAGGCAGACAGGAGGGTGACGTGTCGATACGGGTACTCGTGGCCGACGACCAGACGATGATTCGCGGCGCCCTGGCGGGGCTGCTGGACCTGGAGAGCGACATTGAGGTCGTCGCACAGGCTTCCGACGGGGCCCACGCCCTCAAGGAACTGGCGCGCCTGGCCGAGTCGGCCACCACGCCTTCGCAGGAACAGGCTCCCGCTGACGTGGCCGTCATCGACATCGAGATGCCCCGCATGGATGGCATTACAGCGACGCGGGCGATCCGCGCGCGTTTTCCCGGCGTGCGTGTGCTGATCGTGACGACGTTCGGGCGCCCCGGCTACCTCCAGCGCGCGCTCGACGCGGGGGCCACGGGTTTCATGGTGAAGGACGCGCCGGTCGAGGCCTTGGCGGACGGAGTGCGCACGGTGGCCGCGGGGGGCCGCGCGATTGATCAGAGCCTGGCGCTCGAGGCCCTGTCGGCGGGTTCTTCGCCCCTGACCGACCGCGAGGCCGACGTTTTGCGCGAGGTCGAGGGCGGCGGCACGATCGCCGACATCGCCCATTCGCTGGGGCTGAGCCAGGGGACGGTACGCAACCATGTGTCCTCGGCGATGCTGAAGATGGACGCGCGCACCCGCGCGGAGGCAGCCATCCTGGCCCGATCCGCCGGCTGGCTGTAGCCAGGGCACGCAAGCACAACTTCATACGCCTATAGCCACCCCCCGCGAATCAGCGGCAGTGCTACAGGCAGCCACTGGTTCATCTATGCCTGTAGTCAGGTCCGGGGCTGTCTAACAGCTCGAACACCTGGGCACCGCTTGGGTTGGCCGGTTAACACGAGGAGACAGTTAGCGCGGTGGCCAAGGCATGATTCGGTTTACGCGGCTTTCGTAGTCAACGTACTGCTGGCCAAACTGGCGCCTAAGCCAGCGCTCCTCAGTGCGTTTCATTAACACCGTCAAAGCCAACCAATACACAGCCGGTAAAATCAACAATACGTAATTAGCTTGCAGCAGCAAAATACCGGCATTAAGAAACAAAAAAGCAGCATATATTGGGTGCCGTACCCAAGCATAAATACCATCCGTGATGAGCTGGTTGTTTTCTATATTTTCAGTTACTCGCGCCCCAAACACGCTCACCAACCACATCACCACGGCCAGTGCCGCCACAATAACACCAGCTACAACAAATATGAGCCGCAGCCAATTTAGGTTAACAGCCGCCCATCCCAGCCAGAAAAAAGCAGCCACACTGGCCAGCGCCGTCGTCGTAAATAGCGCCACCACATAGGCCGGACCAACCCCGAAAATCGGCAGATGTGCCTGCTCACCCCGCGTTTCCATGCACCCTATTATCCCACTTCAGGGGCGGTTTGAAGGGGTTAATAACGATTTTAAAGCTGGCTGTTCGAAAGCTGATTTTGGGTTCTAAAGCAGGTTCTGGCAGGTTTTAGCGACGCCGCAACACCCCGATACGCTCGGTAAGGGAACGCTGCTTACCCACCACCGGCAATTGCCACACACGCCAATAAGCCAGCAGGCAGAAACCCGCCCCCACACACATTGAAAACAGCATCGCCAACACCGGATTTAAATCAACAAACCGCACCAATGAAGCCTGCGTAAAAGCCGCCGCAAGCGCCGGCAGCGCATAAAGCCGATTGCCACCAAATACTGCCGGGGTACGCCCTACGCTAATGTCGCGGATCATGGAGCCGCCTACCGCCGTCAGGCAACCTAAAAGCAGGGCGGGGATGAAACCTAGATGATTTTCTAGGGCTTTGGCGGCGCCGGTAGCAGACCAGATGCCCAGCACAATGGCGTCGGCAACCACCAGGAAGCGGTGGGACCACTTGCCTTCAAATTTGAAGAACCAGGCGATGGCGGCGCCCAGACACGCCATCCAAATGTAGTAGGGGTCGGTTAGGGCGAAGGGCGGGCCGTTTTGGATCATGAGGTCGCGCAGGATACCGCCGGCGGTGGCCGTCATTAGCGCCAGCACCACGAAACCTACTATGTCGAAGTTTTTTTGGCGAGCAATGAGCCCTCCTAGGATCCCATTTAGGATCACCCCGGATAGGTCGATGAACCGGAAAACGGCAGGTAGGGCGTTGGGTTCAAGTAGTTCGTGCATCATCTTCAGGCTACCGTTTAACTGACGGAGGTGCCGAAAGCCAGGCCCAGCAGGTAGGTTATGGTGGCCGCCCCATAGCCGATAGCTAGCTGTCGCATGGCGCTAGGTAGGGGGGCTTTGCCCGATAGTACGCCGACGGCGCCACCGGTCAGGCACAGCGCGGCCCCTACCAGCAGGGCTGAGGCGGCTACAGCAACCATTCCGCTGAGCCCAACCAGGTAGGGCAGGCAGGGAATGACGGCGCCGACTGAGAACAACACGAATGAGGATAGTGCTGCCCGCTTGGCGGTACCGATTTCCTCATAATTGGGGGCTTCATCGCCAATGTGGGAGATTTGGCGGGCGCTGCGTGGGTCAATGTTTGCGGCGCTGAGTACTAGTCTGGCGTGTGCGACGGCTTCGTGTTCGTCTTCGCCTCGGGCACGATAAACCAGGGCGAGTTCGTTGGCGTTGACGTCTAGCGCGGGCACAACCTCCCCCGCACCAGGGTCTGGGATGGAAGCTTCTAGCAGTTCGATTTGTGAGCGCACCGAGATAAACTCGCCTGCCCCCATACTTAAAGCCCCTGCCAGCAGGCCGGTTAGGCCGGTTAGCAGGATCGCCTGGGTACTGACGCCGGTGGCACCCACGCCTAGCACTAGGGATAGGTTGGATACTAGGCCGTCGTTAACACCAAAAATTGCTGGGCGTAAGGTGCCCGAAAGGCGTTGGCGGTGGCGGGCGGCCAGGGAACGCACAATTTCGGAGTGGATACGCTCGTCTGCGGCCATGGAGCTGGAGGCGTCGGCGTCGATCTCATAGTCGTTGCGTTGCTCAGAGCGTTGAGCTAGAGCCAGCACGAACACTGAGCCAAACAGTCGCGCCAGTAGGGGCATGATGGCGCCGCGCAGGGTTTGCCTGGGGGCCGGGTGGGCGTGGGGGCCTAGCAGCTCATACCAGTAGCGTTCGTGGCGGGCTTCAGCTTCCGCTAAGCCTAGGAGGATTTCACGTTCTTCGCCTTCGCGACGCATAGCTAGGTCCCGGTAGACCTTCCCTTCTGCGCGCTCTTCAGCCAGGTAGCGGCGCCAGTGTTTAATTTGGGTTCGCGACGGCGCAGCGGCAGCTTCAGGGGTTTGGGGTGCGGAAGTCATTGGTTCAATGTTTCATTTTTTTGGCGTCATTGCAACGTTTGGTTACCCGAAATTAGCCTGGCTTGTCAGCCTCAAGGGGGCTGACAGCTTGAGGGTAAACCTGGTTTTGGATGTTTTGGCGCCGCTAGTTATTGGCGTAAAGCATCTGCGGGTGAAACGCCTGCGGCGCGGCGCACTGCCAGTAAACAACCCACTAAGCCAACTACCATGCCGCCAATGATTCCTACAGGTAAAAGCCGCAGGTCAAGTACTGGCTGCCAGTGGCGCACTAGCACTGTGGAGATAATGACTACCACCGCTGTAAATGTGCCAATGACTCCACCGATTAAGCCAACTATCGCCGATTCAGCGGTGACTAATGCGGCAATTTGCCAGCGCCTGGCCCCCATTGCCCGGCGCAAACCGAATTCTCCAGAGCGCCGCGATACCGCCGTCGCCGTGGAGTTAGTGAGCATTAGCACGGCAGCTAATAATGAGACGGCGGTTAATGTCACCAGCATTGTGCGCACATTGGATTCCACGCTTTGACGCATGGTTTTAGGGTCTTCAGGCGCATCCACGTGGGCGTTTTCGCCGGTGTAAGGATCTAGGGCGATGGGTGCTTGCTGCGCCACCAGCTGGGCGGCGCCGGGGCGCGTACGTATTTCGGCGGTGACGGCATTGGTTGCCCCCACAGCAACGGCGTCTGTTTCACGCATCACCACGGCGTTCATGATGCTGGCGTCTAAACCCGAGTCGCTTATAACTCCCACCACTACATAGGCTTTATTGGCGATCCACACTACTGGGCTGGCGTCAACTGGCCCTAACTCTAGGTTATTTGCGATACCGCGACCTACTAGCACCTGGCCTGGGCCAAGCTTTATGCCACTGGTTTTAGCGGATTCTTTGCCTTAGATTTCCAGCCCGGGCACACTAGGATCGGTTGCTCCTAATACATCAAAGTTTTGGCCTTTAGTGTCGCTAGTTAGCGAAACGTTTTGATTACCGTGGTTTGAATAGATTTGTGCTCGTTCCACTCCGGGAATACGTTTCAGGCGCATTAGTGTAGTGGTGCTGGCTTGTTTAACGCTTCCATCTTTAGTTAATTGTTTAGGTTCTGGCACCGAGACGGCTACACGCTGGTTGCGGGCCGCATCAAATAGCTGCGACACCTGGGCGCGGGCAGCTTCAGAAATACCTACCGTGGCTAACGCTAACGCTACCGCCAGTAATACGCCGGCAATTAGCGCGCCACTGGCAGCTGGTTTAGCGGTAATTGTGCGCCCTGCATCCGCGAGTATGGCTCTTAGGCTAGTTTTTTTGCTGCTGGTTTTAGGATTTTTAGCTTGCACCGCGTGGGTGGTTTTAGCTGGTTTTAGAGGCTTTGAACTTTCACTCTCGGGAACGGTGACGACGCCGTCGTGCACTTCGATGCGGGTTTTAGCGTGAGCTGCAACTTTTGGATCATGAGTGACAACTATGACGGTAGTGCCGCTTTGGTTGAGTTTATCTAGTACCCGCATCACTGAACGCGAATTGGCTGAATCGAGGTTACCTGTGGGTTCATCAGCAACTAGCACCGGGTTAGCGGCTACGATAGCCCTGGCAATTGCTACTCTTTGCCTTTCACCACCAGAAAGCTGCACTGCTTTGGCGTGTTGCTTATGTGTGAGCCCCACAAAGTTTAGGGCTTGTTCAATACGCTGCGTATCCGTGATTTGCGCGGTTTCCGCACCAGAGCCAGCCGTATCTCCGCTGTACATCAACCCTAAAGCCACGTTTTCAGTTACAGTTCGCTCATCAATTAAGTGAAATGCTTGAAACACAAAAGAGAATGTGTGAGCCCGCAATGCTGCTAGCTGGGAATCACTTAACTTGGTTGCGTCTAGATCATCAATAAAGTATTTGCCTTTAGTGGGAGGGTCAAGTAACGCCAGAACATTCAGCAAGGTTGATTTACCAGCCCCAGAAGGGCCGGTTATAGACACAAAATCACCCTGCTCAATCAGCAGTGAGGCGGTTTTTAGTGCTTTAACCTCACCAGGAGCACCCGGATTATAGGTTTTAGAAACCTGCGATAATTCTAGTATCGTCATTTGCGATCCACTCGCACACTATCGCCAACTTTAAGCTGGTCAGATTTAATGGCGCATTGCCCAGATACGCACCCAAGCTGCTCTACTTTAACCATAACAAAACCGGACGCCTGGCGTTTGAGCACATTTGCGTTACCATTAGCATCTAGCGCCATTGCGCGTTGAGGGATCAGTAAAGCGTTTTTGATTGGTGTTTGTCGATCTACGGTTAACACCATTGATTTACCACGCGCATCGCTTGGAAGTTTTCCCTTTTTAACGCTAAAGGTTAGTGTATAAGTGGTTGCTTCAGCTTGGCTTTTTTCGTCTTTCTTAGGTGCAGCAGTTTTGAGAGTTAAGTTTAACTGCTGAGAGCCATAAACCGCGCTAGCCACGCTGCCAGTTTTCAATACCGAGCCCACACCCGCCGGCACTTCAGCGGTTACAGAAAATTCACCTGTAGATAGGCCTAACTGAGAGGGTTTGTCTCCATTTAAACTATCGCCAACTTTAGGTAGTGAGGTAACAACAGCTGGAAGCTGCGCAATAAACAGCATCTCAGTTTTTGCTATAACTACCTTCTTTTTAGCTTGCTGCGGTTTTTCGGATGTACCTGCCTCGTTTGAGTTTCCACTGCCTTGATTAGCGCCTGCGTTGTCTGACTCGTTTTGATGAGTATCGGTAGTAGCTAATTCGTCTTTGGTTTGCCCGTATAGATGTTTTAGTGCAGCGATTGTGTTAGCGTCTAGGGTTCCAGTTATTGCTAGCTGGTAGCCGGATGCAACCAGGGCGCGTTGCAGCTGTGACACATCCGCGCCAGAATCACCTTCATACAGATCACGGTAGGCGGGAAAACTACCCTGATAGGCAATCAGAGGGCGATCGTTAATCCAAGCCACCACTTGCGTGTTTTCAAGTTGCTGACCGGCTTTTACGTTTACGGCGGTAACAACCGAATCGGCGCTAGTAGCAGGCAAGTTAACGGCTGAATCCTGCGCCCCGGCAATAACACCTGTGGCAGTGATTTGATCTGTCAGGTCTCCTTGCTCAACTTCCACAGTTACAGGAGCTGAAGTTGGAGGTGCAGCGGCGGCTGCGCGCTGCGCTGGCGATTGGGTGTAGCTTGCCAGCAGCCAGCCTGCACCCACTAGCGCCACCGCCATAAACACAACTAAAACTACAAGTAACCAGCGTTTCACTTGAGATCGTTTAGCGCCCACAGCTACCCCCTTCGATCACAAATAATTACGAGTATTTCTTCACAATCTCACGACAAGTGGCTTCGACCTGCTTGATTTGTCCCAGCCGAGCGGATAATTCTTTCTGATTCTTTTTGACATAAGCATCAGCACTGTTCCAATCAGCGTCGTAGTATGCCTGCTGCCAGCCAGAGCTGATCTGGCACTTTGCATCTGCAACCGCGATTTTTCGCTCATACTCTGACACGGTTCCGGGTGACGCCGCGATAGCAGATTGTGGCGCATCAGCACCTGGATTTAAGCCAATTTTCTGACTGAGCTGCGGTCCTGGCATTAACATTGGATTATCGGTTAGATCGCTAAGGCCAAGTGGTTTCATGCATTGCTTCCAAGTGGCAGCAAGTTTTTTAACTTTAGGATCTTCAAGCCCCTGCTCAGCGCCGCCGATTGATGCCAAAAGAGCATTTCCAGTATCAGATTTTTCTTCATAAGTCTTCAATACTGGATACTGATCCATTAGTTTATTAAAACATGAATTTTTAGCGTCTCGGTAACCGGGATCAGTTTTATGCTTTTCAATAGTATCGTAGCTGTATTGGTAGACATTCCAGCCAGGGACGATACCCATGTGGTAGCCAACTTCGCTTGCAATCTTCTCATCAAATAGGCGTCTACCAGCACTATTTACGTATCGCTCGGCCTGCCCTTCTGGCGGTTCTGGCCTTCCTTGATAAGTGTATCCTTTGGACTTCATGCAATACCTAAAATAGGCGGTTCGAGCACGCGAAATTAGAATCGTATCAGCCTCTCTATATGGATCTGTGGGAAGCCGCCATTTAGACATGTCGTAACGCGTTAAACCGTCAGCAGAGACTTTGGCTACCTTATCATTAGGAGCAGTTGACGAAGCTTTTTCACCACTCCCACACGAGGCTAAACCGCAAACTAATATTAGAGCTGCAATGATCCTCAGATACTTCATTTCATCTTCCTTGATTAAAGTTCATCGCATATAGGGAACCCAGTTAAGGGCGTTGCTCACGTTAATGAGCGGATAGGCCTGGCAAGGCTAGGTCTGGGAACATGCAGTGGATAAGCGCTGCATCACTCGTCATTGGAGTAAATACAGCGTACCGCCGCCCCCACAAGCCCGCAACTAGTTTTGCAATATTTAATCGACAATTTACATTTATAGCTACAATTAATTAGTTCACTAGGCTGTGCTTATCTTACGCGGTGAGCTGGTTCCACAGTTGGGTCAAAGTGCGAGACAATGCAGGGGTAATGAACGAGCACTCCAGTCAGCCCAGCCAACCAGACGCAACTAACGCAGCCACAGCGCCACGCCGTCGTCCTGCCCGCCACCAGCGCAACCACGGACGGCGCCAGCACAAAAACCAGGCGGCGCCGCGCCCTTTCACCCCCACGCAGCTAAGCCAACGCGCAGCTTCCGTGCCAGCCATCACCTACCCGGCGCAACTGCCAGTCTCAGCCCGCCAGGAAGAGATAGCGGCCGCCATTTTGGCTAACCAGGTGGTTATCGTGGCAGGTGAAACCGGCTCCGGTAAAACCACCCAGATCCCTAAAATCTGTTTAGATTTAGGCCGCGGCGTCAACGCCATGATTGGACACACCCAGCCCCGGCGTATCGCAGCGCGCTCAGTAGCTGAACGCATTGCCCAAGAGCTGGGCACTAAAGTTTCTAAAGAATCAATAGTCGGTTATCAGGTTCGTTTCACTGATGAAGTTAGTGAACATACGCTTATCAAATTAATGACCGACGGTATTTTGCTGGCCGAAATTCAAAACGACCCATTATTGCGCCGCTATGACACTCTAATCATTGATGAGGCGCACGAACGCAGCCTAAATATTGACTTTATTTTGGGTTATTTAGCGCGGCTACTGCCCCAACGCCCAGATTTGAAAGTCATCATCACCTCGGCCACCATCGACTCTGAACGTTTCGCTGCCCACTTTGGGATTGAAGGCCGCCCCGCCCCAATTATTGAGGTCTCTGGGCGCACCTATCCGGTAGAAATCCGCTACCGCCCCCTCGACGGCGTCGACCCAGACCCAGCTACCAGCCAAACAAACTCAGCCTCTGCCAGCGCAAGCACCGACGAGCCGCGCGACCAGGTCACGGGCATCCTCGACGCCGTCGACGAATTAATGGCCCTAGGCCCCGGTGACATTTTGGTGTTCCTGGCAGGAGAACGCGACATTCGCGATACCGAAGCCGCACTTATCGACCACCTAGGCCCACGCTACGCCGCCAACGAGTCCAGCGCCCGCCTGCCCGGCAGCGTTGAAATCATCCCCCTATATTCGCGCCTAAGCGCCGCCGCCCAGCATCGCGTATTTGAAAAACACCGTCTGCGACGCATCGTGCTAGCCACCAACGTGGCTGAAACTTCACTAACCGTGCCCTCCATCAGGTACGTGATTGACCCTGGCGTGGCGCGTATTTCGCGTTATTCCAACAAAACCAAGGTGCAGCGCCTACCCATTGAACCCATCAGCCAAGCCAGCGCAAACCAGCGTAGCGGCCGCTGCGGGCGCGTGGCCGACGGCGTGGCAATCCGCCTGTACTCGCAAACCGACTATGAGGGGCGAGAGCCATACACGGAACCCGAAATTCTACGCACCTCCCTAGCCAGCGTAATTTTGCAGATGGCAGCGCTGCGCCTAGGTAATGTGGCAGATTTTCCCTTCATTGACCCGCCAGACCGGCGCGCTATTGCCGACGGCGTGGCGCTACTAACCGAAATCGGCGCTATCAGCGCAAACTCTAAATCCATGCACGAGCCGCGCCTGACCGCGATCGGCCACCAACTGGCGCGTCTACCCATCGACCCGCGCCTGGGGCGCATGTTACTAGAAGCCAATAAACGCGGCTGCGCTAGCGAAGTGATGGTGATTGTCTCCGCGCTTTCAATCCAAGACGTGCGTGAACGCCCACTTGACGCGCAGGAAGCCGCAGACGCCATGCATCGGCGTTTAGCGGATCCCACCAGCGATTTTCTCACCTACCTCAACTTCTGGCGCTACCTGCGCACCCAGTCACGCGACTTGTCCGGCTCCGCGTTTAGGCGCATGTGCCGCCACGAATACCTGCACTACCTGCGTATTCGTGAATGGCGCGACGTCTACAATCAGCTGGCCCAGTTGGCGCGGCCGCTAGGCATTAACGCCCAAAACATTGAGCTGCCCACCCGCGCCTCCATTCGCGCCGCTAGTGACCGTCTAGTTCCCGGCTCCCACGCGGCCGGCATGGCTAATGCGGACGTAGCCGACGCCGTCGTGGCCCTGGGGCAAAGCGCAGACACCCCCGACGCCGACGCGATCCACCAATCCTTGCTGGTGGGGCTGCTTTCCAACCTGGGTAACTATGATGAGCGCCGGCGCGAATATGCCGGGGCTCGCGCCACCCACTTCACTATTTGGCCTGGTAGCGGGCTGCGCCGCAAACAGTACGACTGGGTGATGGCCGCTGAGCTGGTGGAAACCAGTCGCTTATTTGCCCGCACCGTGGCCCGCATCCAGCCTCAATGGGTGGAGCAGGCCGCTAAACACCTGGTCAAGGTCACTTACGGTGAGCCGTACTGGTCCACCAAGAAGGGTGCGGCCATGGTGCATCAGCGAGTGCTGCTTTACGGACTAACTTTGGTGGCTGACCGCCCGGTCACGCTAGCCAGTGTGGGTACCGACGCCGCCCGGCAGGCTGCGCGGGAAATGTTCATTCGCTCCGGGCTGGTGGAAGGGGGCTGGCACGCCCGCCACGCTTTTGTTGAGCGCAACCGTGAGCTGCTTGAAGACACTGCCGAGGTGGAGCGTCGTCAACGCACTCACGGTATTTTGGCTGATGACCAGGCTCTTTTTGACTTCTACGATGAGCGCCTGCCGGAGAAAATCACCAGCGCGGCAGCTTTCGACAACTGGTGGAAGCATCAGCGTCAAGACACCCCAAAGCTGCTGGATTTCACCCGTGAGCTGCTGCTTCCCGAGGGCGACAACCTTGACGGCTACCCCGACACTTGGCATCAGGGTGACCTGACCTTGGCGCTTACGTACGTTTTTGAGCCGGGCAGGCTCGACGACGGCGTCAGCGTACAGGTGCCCATTGAGGTGCTCACTCGCCTGCGCCCAGAGGGATTTGATTGGCTTGTGCCCGGGATGCGCCCGCAGCTGTGTGTGGCCACTATCCGCGCCTTGCCTAAGCGGGTGCGTCGCCAGCTAGTTCCGGCCCCCGACACCGGCACGCGCATTTGGGAGCTGATCTGCCAGCTTTACCCGCAGGCTGCGGGAGAGGCTAGCGACGGCGCGACAGCAAGCCAGCCCGGCGGCAATGGCACCCCCGGCGGCGGGGCCGACGGCGCGGCAGCAAGCCAGCCCGGCGGCGTCGCCAGTAACCCCGGCGGCGGCAATGGCACCCACGCGGTCGACACCCCCGGCGGCGGCAGTAACCCCAGCGGCGTCGAACCGATCCCGGTGAGTTTCCAGCAGGCCTTCACCCAGGCCGCACAGCAGCTACGCCAGGTAGAAATTACCGACGAGGACTGGGACCAGGCGCAAGAAAACCTGCCGGAGCACCTGCGCATGGGCTTTAGCGTGCTGGACGCGCGCGGCAACAAGCTAGGGCGCGGGCGCAACCTGATCGTTTTGCAGCGGCAGCTGGCCAAACAAAGCGAGGCGGCGGTGCGCTCGGCGGTACGTGGCGCCCTGGCGGCGGCCATGGATGAGGCCCGGTCCAAGAAATCGACGAAATCTAAGCGCAAAGACGGGGCCAACGAGAGCCATAACGGGGTCCATGGGGCCGCCGGCGCAAACGGGAGCGCAGGCGCCCATAACGGAGCCCGCGCCAATAATTCTGCCGCAAATACTTTTGCAACTATTACTTCACAGTCATTAACTAGCCCATTAAAGGAGCAAACTAATTTAGTTGATTGGCCTGAAGTTCCCCAGGACGTAATTCCGCAACAAATAGAATCTGCCGGGCGGGCGGGGCTATTAGTTCGCGGTTACCCTACTTTAGTTGCACAACCAACATCTAAAGCACTTAAAGCTGATTTAAAGATATTAGCGGATGTTAATTCTCAGCTAGCTCAGCACGCTGAGGGAGTTTTGGCGTTAGCTTTGGCGCGCACCCCGCTCGAAACTGCGCGGGTGACCAGCCGTTGGAACGCTAAGCGCTCTCTATTCATGGTGTCTGCGCCCTACAAATCCACTGACACCCTGGTGTCTGATTTGTGCTTGGCTGCCGGGCGCCTGCTAGCCCAGCAGTGGAGCCGCGAAACCGGCCATAACCTAGCCCAGCTGCGCGACCGCAAAGATTTTGAGCTCTTTGTATCTTGGCTGCGCGACCGCCTGGAAGACCAGGTGGAAACTATTGCCGCCCAGGTAGAGGCCGCTTTGGAGGCTAAGGGCCAGTTGGATAAGGCAGTGGGGCGTAATACTTCGCTGGCTTTGCTCGACACTTTGCAGGAAATTCGCGAGCAGGCTGCTGCCCTGATTGCGCCGCGCTTTATCGCCGACGCCGATCCGGCACAGCTGGCCCACTATGGGCGCTACCTTAAGTCTTTGGCTTATCGCTTGGAGAAGGCGGCGGCCTCGCCCAGCCAGGATGCAGCTCTGGCCTACCAGGTGCGTGAGATTGAGGGTCAGGTGAGCGACGCCGTCGAGCACGCTAAGGGGCTGCCGGCTAATCCCGCCCGCGCGGCGGTGCTGCGCCAGGCCCAAAATATGGTGTGGGAGCTGCGCGTGAGCCTGTTCGCCCAGCAGTTGGGGACGGCACACAAGGTTTCAGCCAAGCGCATCAGCAGGCTGCTGGCCTCCGCCCCAGCGCTCTAGACGACTGTCCACTTCCGCGCCGGTGCTCTATCCGGACCAAGGATCACGCCTTTGGGCGGGACTTGTAGTCTGCGCCTTCGGCCAGGACTGCCGCCTAGGCATGGGTGACCAGGGCCAGCATCTAGGCGGGCTGGCACGCTGGTTGGATGCCACTACCCGCCAGTTATGCCGGCCTGCACCCTAGACCTCTGGCTGGGCTTTAGGCCTGGGGTTTCTGGCTGGGGCCAGCATCCAGATGGGCTGGCGCGCTGACTGGGCGCCGTCGTCACCTTTTTGCGTGCTGCCGGCCCCTTGCCCACGCCGGCGCACACAAATACTGACATTTCATCCCTTCCCTATAAAACCCCATGTATTTTTTATAGGGAAGGGATGAAATTGCCTGTAAATGCATGTATGCATTTTTGCCTGCCTGCTGTATTTGTCTGTAAATGCAACTGGCCCCCGTATTGGCGAAACCCAAAAAAGCCAATCCGGGGGTCAGTTATTCACAAGGAGAGAGATTATCGAGTGTTCAACACCAGTCAGGCGCCCTTATTCACCTCCACAGCCATAGCAGTTGAGGCTCCCACGAAGGCGCCTGCTAACGGCATGGACGCCATCGCCATCGCCGCTGCGAATGCGATACCCCTTTTCATGAGCTTCATGGTTTCCTCCCTTAAAAGTTTTCCGTGGCCCGCCCGCCGTGGCTTAGCCGGTGGGCGTCACCGAGGCTTAGCCAGCGAGCGCTGCCGAGGCTTACCCCGGGGCTACCTGCCGGCGGCTTAGTGGGCCAGTTGCTTTGCTGATCTGCATCAGCCTTGCTGGTTAAAACTTTAAAAGGGGCTTTTATGGTGGTGGTTAGCGTAACCTATGAATCATCTATGAAAGATAAAGCGTGGCTTGGTTGTAAGAGCGCAAGTAGGGGCCACCAATCTGGCTTGGCTCCATAGGCGTATCCTTGTAGGTCCAGTGCAGCAGGTTGGCCAGGGAGAAGCTGTTTGCGCACACCCCACAGGCCAGCACGCGGCTAGGGCGGCGCATACGTTCAACCCGGTGACCAGCCGGGCATGTGCCCACCCAGTCGCCGGGGACTTTAGGGGCGCGCTTATCTACCAGCCGCTGCGCTGAGCAGCCCAGTTCTAGGGCTTTGCGGCGCCAAACTTCATCGTGACCGTGGCTTGGACCAACCAGGGCATGGGCTACTTCATGCAAAATCGTGTCACGCACGCGAGGCAAGTCATAGAGTTGCATTAAGTAACGTGAGAGAGTGATACAGCGGTTTGTGTGGTTACACTGTCCAGCTCGACGCCGGGCACGATCCCACCCCAGGCTCCAGCCTTGCAAGCCGTTGGCGTCCATCAGGTCGCGGCCTAAAGCATAAACCTGATCAAGATGCATTCATTGTCCATTTCGTGGAAAAATAACCCTTAGTGTCAGAACCTAAACGTAATTCTAAAGCCAAAACGGTAACCTCCGCCGGCAGCGCAACTAGAGGCAAGGGCAAGCGTGCCATCTCTAGTGCCAGTGCCGAGCGGTTTATTTCGCGTTACCGGCTGGTCTCAATTTTTGCGTTGCTGACCCTATCTGCTCTAGCTGGAGCGCTGATTCTGCCTAAGTTCACCGCCCCCGCGCAGATTGATGATGGCCCCACCCCAGCCGGCCCGGTTAAGGTAACCCCTGATTACAGTGGTTTTAACGCCGCAAATATCATCTCTGACAATAAGCTTTATGGCGCTCCCAATATGAACGCCGAAGACATCGATAACTTCATTAACAAAGTCAATGCTGGCTGCGTCAATAGCACCGACGGCACTACTTGCATCAGCAAGGCCCGCTTTGACACTAAAGGCTTTGACCCCACAACGGCCTGCCCGTTGGGGATGAATCCCGCCAAGAATCTAACTGCTGGTGAGGTTATTTACCGCGTTTCGGTGGCTTGCAACATTAACCCCCGGGTTTTGTTGGTGCTGCTGCAAAAAGAGCAGGGGCTGCTGACCGCTTCAGGCGAGAAACTGACTGCGTCACGCTATGAATGGGCTGCCGGCTATGGCTGCCCTGATGGTCAGACTTGCGACAGTCGCTACCGTGGCTTTGTCAGCCAGCTCTATCAGGCCGCCGCCCAGCTGCAAAAATACCGCCTTAACCCCTCCAGCTACCGGGTGCAGGCCCGCAAACCCGTGCGTATCGCCTACAACCCCCAGGCTAGCTGCGGTTCTTCCATCATCACCCCAGCTAACACCGCCACCGCCGCGCTCTATAACTACACTCCCTACCAGCCCAATGAGGCCGCTAAGAATGATGGGGACGACTGCTCCAGCTGGGGTAACTTAAACTTCTACGGTTTTTGGAAGGTCTGGTTCGGCACCCCCCACTAGCTGCTGCCCGCTATTGCGTTAGCTGCCGCTCTGCCACTCTGCCGCTCTGCCGACGACGCCGCCCGCGCCTGACACGTTTACTTACGTCAGCTGACAGTGTCTACAGCACCTCACGGCTTATCCTTCCGTACGACTTGCGCAGCTGGCGCGGCTGGCACCCAGTCTTGGACCACAGGCTGCTTTAGCAGGCTCAAGTACAATTGTTAAATGAGTTATATGCAGATGGCCGCCGAAATCTGGGTGGTGATTGAGTACATCATTAAGATTGGGGCTATGGGGGTGGTGCCTGAAAATCGGCGCCCTGCCTCGTCATCGGCCTGGCTGCTGCTCATCTTGTTCCTGCCCCTGGTGGGCCTACCCATGTATCTACTGCTGGGAAGTGCCCGTATTCAGGGAAAACGCTACCGCCGCCAAAGCGAGCTAACCAGCATTGTCTCCGCCCTAAGCACCGCCCTCCCAGACGTACCTCCAGGTATAAAAGCTGATGAGCGCCTGTTGGGGATTGTGCGTATGAACCGCCACCTAACCGGAATGCCCTGTATGCCGGGCACAGTCCAGGGTATCTATGACGACACCCGCAGCTTCATTGCGGCCCTGGTGCAGGCCATTGACGCAGCCCAGCACAGCGTAAATATTGAGTTTTACATAGTCCATGATGATCCCATCACTGAGCCGCTTTTTGCGGCCCTAGAGCGCGCCCATAAACGCGGGGTGCGGGTGGCACTGCTGCTAGATCACCTGGGTTCACGCCGCTACAAAGCCTGGAAAAAGCTGCTGGTGCGGCTAAACTCCGCCGGCTACCACTGGCACCTGATGATGCCCCTAGGTTTTAAGCCTGATCAGCGCGGGCGCCCAGACCTGCGTAACCACCGCAAGCTAGCGGTAATCGACGACGGCGTCGGCTTTGTTGGCTCCCACAACCTCATTGACCCCTTCTACGAAACCAACCTGCGCGGCCCTGGACGCGAGTGGAAAGACCTATCCGTGCAGCTAGGCGGGGCTATCGTGGCTGAGCTTGGGGGTGTATTCGCTATGGACTGGTACGCCGAAACCGGCAAAATTTTCGTTGGTGCCCGCTCCCAAGCCGTAAGCGATGAGGATATCTCCCAGGTAGAAACCGCTGGTCTGAGCGCACTTGCTGCAGAGCTGGTTAACACCTCGGCGGCGTGGGAAAAAGACTTGGCCGACGGCGTCGTAAACGCCATGCAGATCGTCCCTTCAGGGCCGGGCTACTCCACTGAACCAAACCTGCGCATGTTCACTTCCCTGATCCACAATGCACGTCGGCAGGTAACCATCACCAGCCCATATTTTGTGCCCGACGAGTCGCTGCTGGCCGCCATGACTAGCGCAGCTTACCGGGGTGTGGATGTGCAGCTGTTTGTGGGGGCCAGCGGCGACAATTTCCTGGTGCGTCACGCCCAACGCTCCTACTATGCGGCGCTACTGGATGCCGGGGTGCGTATCTTTCTCTACCCCTCCCCCACGGTTTTGCACGCCAAATACATGACCGTGGATAACGAAGTGGGGGTGATCGGCTCTTCCAATATGGATTCGCGCTCATTCATGCTCAACTATGAGCTGATGCTGCTGTGTTTCGGGGGCGATCTTGACGACAAGCTGCGCGCTAATGACGCCAAATATCGCTCCCTGAGCCACGAGCTAACCAGCCAGGAATGGGCGCGCGAGCCGCGTCACCGCCGCTGGGTGGATAACGTCTGCCGCCTGGCTGCGGCAGTTTTGTAGAGCAGGCCGTGACCGGGGGCTAACAGCCAGGCCAGGGCAAACATTACGCCCAGCACCAACACAATCGTGGCGCCCGTAGGCAAATCAGCTGACCAGCTCAAATACACTCCCAACAGGCTCCCTAACGCCCCTAGCAGAGGGCCCATAATCATCATGGTCAGTAAGCGGTCAGTCAGTAAGCGGGCTGTGGCTGCCGGGATTACCAGCAGCGCCAACACCAAAATATTGCCGATAGTCTGCACGGAAATCACCACCGCCAAGCTCACGCACACATACAGGGCAATATCTAAAGCCAACACCGGCAGCCCTGCCGCACGGGCAGTTTCACGGTCCAGGCTTACCGCCACAATCTCTTTATTTAGCGCTGCGATCAGCCCAATCACCACTGCTGCCCCGATCAGCGCCACCGGCACTTCACGCGCCGGCACGCCGGTAATAGAGCCGAATAGGAACTGTTGCAACGAGCCGCTATAGCCTGGGGCGCGCGAAATAATTACCACCCCTAAAGCAAATGCCCCCACAAACAGCACCCCAATGATGGAGTCTTCTTTAAGCCTGCGGTTTTGGGCTAGTAGCGCCACGGTTACCGCCGTCAGAATCCCGGCTACCGCGCCCCCAAGCACCAGGTTAGTGCCGCTAACGAAGGCCACCGCCAGGCCGGGAAACACAGAGTGAGCGACGGCGTCGCCAATAAAAGCCATCCCGCGCAACACCACGTGGGCCCCCACCACTCCGCAAACCAGGGCGCTAGTGATAGCAATCAGCAACGCCCTGGGTAGGAATGCCAGCTGCGGGTTTAGTAGGTCATTTAGAAAATCAATTGGGGTTAACAACTTAACTCATCCCTAGGGCTTGCAGCAGCGGGTTATCGGCGCGCACTTGGAAAGTACGCATCCACAGGTCTTTGTCTTTAAGCTGGCTAGGCGGGGCGCAAGCCAAATCGGTACGGTTAAGCAGACACAAATACTCGCACTGCGCCTGGGCCGCCACCAGATCATGGGTGGACATAAGCACGGCCACACCCGCCTGGCTCAGCTCTTTAAACAGATCCGTCAACAGCTCCTGGGTGGGCATATCCAAGCCCGTAAAAGGCTCATCCAACAGCAGCAACTGCGGCTTTAACGCCAACGCCCGAGCCACCAGCACCCGCTGACGCTGCCCACCCGAAAGCTGCTCCACCGGCCGCGAGCGCAAATCACTCATGCTTACCTGCTCTAGGGCACAGTCGGCAGCCTCTAGGTGCTCTGGGCGGGGCCGACGCAGCCAGCCGAGCCTGCCGGTGAGCCCGCTTAACACCACCTGACGCACGTTAATGGGAAAATCCCAGGCGAAAGCGTGGCGCTGAGGCACATACCCAATGGCGCGCCGGTCAATGCGCTGGCCTTGCCAGGTGATAGTGCCGGTGCTGGGCACAAGCCCTAGGATGGCCCGCAGCAGCGTGGTTTTGCCGGCCCCATTGGGGCCGATCAGCCCCATGAACTGGCCTTGGTCTAGCTTCAAGTTGACCTCTTGTAGCACGCTGCGGCCGCCCAGCTGCACGCTGAGTTGGTTTACTTCTAGCATGGTCACTTTCCTGATGGCTGTGCTTTTAGCGCGTTGGTGGTGCTGGTGGCGTCGCCTACCGCAAAGCGCAAGGTGGTGGTGGCCTGGTAGGTTTTACCGTCCACACCGGTAGCTTTGAAGGAGACTTTGACCAGGTAAATGCCGGGTTTGGAGAAAATCCAGTTGGCGTGCACGTGGGTGTTGGTGTCCACCCAGATGTCTTGGGCGCTGGCGGCAGAGTCGGCCAGCACTTTGGGTTTACCGAAGGTGCCTTCTTGCAAAATCAGCCAGCTGCGGCCGGGGCCCTTAACCTGCTCGATGCGCATGTTTACCCCGCCTTGGATCAGCTTGGTTACGGCTGGGTCTTGGGTGTTCCAGCCCAGCCATACCAGCTGGGTTTTTTGGGTTTGGGGTAGCACATAGACGCGCTTGGAGTCGGCTAGGAATTTGTAGTCTTCGCCTTGCGGCACTTGGATTAGGGCGCCATCGCGTACACGCAGCACGGTTTTGTTGGGGTCGCGCCATACGGGTGAGGCTGCTGAATCATCTCGTAGGGACACGGTTAGTTTGCCGCCGATTAGGCGCGGGCCTAGGTCTACGTGTCCAGCTTCGATTACCGCTGGGGTTTGTGAGATGGGCTCGTTTGCGGCCACGTTTTGCTCTAGGGCCGGGTCAGCACTGGGGGTGGCTGAGGTGCCCGGGTTGGTGGCTGCGCTGGGGCTGGCTGCGCGGCCAGGGGCGCCGCTGGTGGGGGCCGTGGTAGCGCCGGCCGCACTGGGGGTGGCGCCGCTAGTGGGCACCCCCTTACCTGCATTAGCACTGCCCGGGGTTTTTGCCGACGACGCCGCTTGGTTTGCGATAGGCCTGCCACCTAGGCAACGTGCCAGGGAGTTGGCATTAAACCGCATCATCGCCTGATAGGTGGGGGCCTGGTTATCCAGGGTGTCGCCGTAAAGCGGGCATACTTTCACTCCGGCTTCACTGGCCACCACTTTCAAGGTGGAGCGGGTGCGGGCCAGATTTGGCTCTAAAAACACCGCTTTAATATGTAGGTCCTTAATGGTGGCGGCGAGTTTACGCCGATCAGCCAAGGAGGGCTCACTAGCCGGGTTGGGAGCCACGAAACCAGCCACTTTAAGCCCATAGGCGTTAGCCAGGTAAGCGTAGGCGTCATTGGTGGTTACCAGTTGGCGGTTAGCTTCACTAATAGTGTCCAGAGTGCTTTTAACCTGGGTGTCTAGCTGGGCCAGCTGGTTTAGGTAGCGGGCGGCGTTAGCCTCATAGACACTCGCCCCGGCCGGGTCAACCTGCTTGAGTTTGGCGCAGATTACCTTCACATAGGCGGCCGCGTTGTGCACGTCATGCCACAGGTGCGGGTCAATTTCCCCATGCACGTGTTTGCCCAGCACCGCCTGGGGCAGGATGTAGGCTTGCGTGCCCGCACGGCCCACAAAGCCGTAGCCTTGGGGAACTTGGGCGAGGGTGCGCGTGGGCACATCCACCACTACCCGCTGTGGGTCTAGGGCTACGTGGCCGGGTACGTGGGCTGCCCCAGCTACGACGACGTCGCTCTGGCTGGGTGCACTGGCGCCGTCGCTGGGGGTCGGGCTGGCAGAGCCACCAGGGCTGGGCGCGGCGCTAGGTGAGTTGGCGCTCGCGGTTTTAGCGGCTGACGGCCAAGCCTGACCGCTAGCCTGCTTGTCTGCCACCAGCGTGATGCGGCCAGCTTCTAGATCCACGCTCACATCGCCGTGGCCCGGGCCCAAAACCACCCGACCTTCACGCTTAGCTACAGCGGCGGCGTCGACCCCCACCGCGAAAGTAAACGTGGCGGTTTTAAACTCCACGTTTTTACCCTTAACCGGGCGCAGGCGGGCCTTAAACTGCACCCGATACACTCCCGGCTTAGTGAAAGCCCAACTCATATGCTGGTGGGCGTCAGCCGGCAAGCTGACAGTGTCATGTTTATAGTCGCTGGCCGCGTCAAACCCGTCATGGCTGGAAAACCCCAGCTCCGGGGTGCCAAAAGTGGTGGTCAGGTAGGAGCTGGCTTGACCCGGGCCCTGCACCGAAACCACCTGCAAATCAACCTCACTGGCCCGGTTAGCACCATAACGTTTACCGTCACCAGACACGCGCATCCCCAGCCACAGGGTATCCAAAGCCCGATCCTCAACCAGCGGCAAAATCGTGGCCCCCTGCTTGGCGGCCTCCTCGGCGATAGACACTGACTGGGCACTAGCGGGCAGGTTGGCATCCAAGGCGCGAATAATCGAATGCTGTTCCAGCAACAGGTAGTTACTAAAAGCCAAATCCGCATAGGCCACATCCCGAATAGCCCGCAGTGAGGGCTCATAGGAGTGCGGATCGGCGCCGTCGGGAACTAGCTGGGAGACCGTAGCTCGGCCTCCCGCCACATTACGCACTAGATCGGCCAGAATGCCGGTGGTGGTGACCACCCGCAACTGGCCGTCGCGGGCGGGATCTACGCCGACACCGGCGCAGCCCGCCACTAACGTTAAAACTAGTGCAGCCTGAATTACAGACTTAACTAGGCCCATGCCATCCGCCTGCGTGCCACCAGCACCGCAACCGCCAGCAACATCAGACCACCAGCAACATTCAAGGCGCCGCTAACCGCACCGGTTTTAGCCAAAGACTTACCGCCGCTAGCGCCGGCCGCCTGGCCAGCCTTGGCAGAGCCTGAGGCCGCAGAACCAGCAGCTCCACTGGCGCTGCCACCTTCACTGGAGCCGGCACCGGAACTGGCCGCTGCGCCGTCGCCAGAGCCACCATCTTCACCGCTGATCTGCTCACCCTGCTTGGGGGTGACCTGGGCGGAAATGGTCAGCTTGTAGGTGCCCGGGGCGGTAAACACCCAGTTCTGGTGGGCGTGAGTGTTAGCCGGCAGGGTGTAGGAGCTGCCCTCTTCTTGCAGCAGGTGCTCACCCACACCCCCACCCAGGCCGCCGGAGGTAAATACTGAGACCTTACCGGGCCCCTCCACACTCACCAGGGTGAAGGTAACCTCGCCGCTGGTTTTACTGACAATCTCTTCAGCCTGAGAGTTCATACCCAGCCAGGGCACACCCGCGCTTTGGCTGGAGGAAATCATCCACACATCCTGGCCCGGGGTGGCCACAAAGTTAAGCGCGTCAGGGGCTTTAAGAGTGGCCTTGTCTCCCAGCGAGAAAGTCAAAGTTGCCGGGTCAACCCAGCTAGCCGGCTGAGAGCGGTCATCTTTCACCTGCAGCTTGAGCTTGCCGTCCACAATGCGCGGACCTAAGTCAAAGTGCCCTTCATTGGCGTTGCCGTTGGCGTCAGGGCCCACCACGAAAGTCAGCGTGGCAGTGGCGCTAACCGCCGAAGAAGCCGGGTTTTCCTTCACCGCAGCGGCGCTTTGAGCCTTAGCCTTTTGGGCGCTGGTTTGGGCGGCTGCCCCCTGGCTGACAGAGCGAGCCTGGGCCACAAAACTCTGGGCGGGGCGAGCCTGGGACACAAAGCTTTGCGCGCCGGCCCGGGTGGTTACGGCAGATCGGTTTTGCCCGACGGCGGCGCGAGCCTGACTGGCAGAGCGGCCCTGAGCTGCGGCACGCGGGGCCTGAGCTGACTTAGCGCTGCGCGAGCTGGCCAAAAGCTGCTTGCCAGCGGGGTTAGCTGCGCTCGGCTTGGCCTTTACCTCGCCGCCAATGGCTGAGCGCGGCGAGGGGCTGGTGGCCGGCTTGCCGGCACTCGGCTTGGGGCTAGCCACCGGGGTAGCCGAAGCACTGGGGGCGGCGCTAACACCAGGCTGAGCGCTGGGGGCAGTGCTGGGCTGGGCCGAGGGG
>ERZ773265.550-NODE-550-length-22590-cov-6.103217_pt1 | contig 22590 bp, 18 predicted proteins | sample MGYA00580512_ERZ773265 | MGnify/ENA primary metagenome ERZ773265 (study PRJEB29015, sample SAMEA2738169) | human oral metagenome | biome: human oral; feature: human-associated habitat; material: saliva | place: China | collected 2183 ... | reverse complement strand
GGTAACTCAAGCTGCATTCTTCAAATTGACTGAAATCATCCCTGTAGATGACGCTATCAAATACTTGAAAGAATCCGTAGTTACTTCCTATGGTAAAAAAGGTCAAAACATCGTTGACATGAACAACGCTGCTATCGACCAAGGCGTTGATGCTCTCGTTAAGATCGACGTTCCAGCTGACTGGAAAAATGCTGTTGACGAAGGTCCTGCAGAAGTTAAACCTGGTTGCGAACATTGCCCATCCTTCGTAGAAAACATTGCTAAACCTGTTAATGCACAAGGTGGCTATGATCTTCCTGTATCTACATTCGTAGGTCGCGAAGATGGTACTATGGCTGTTGGTTCTGCGGCATTCGAAAAACGCGGTCCAGCATTGTTCGTTCCAAAATGGATTCCAGAAAACTGTATCCAATGTAACCAATGTTCCTTCGTATGTCCTCACGCTACAATCCGTCCAGTATTGGCAACAGAAGAAGAAATCGCTAATGCTCCAGAAAAAGCAAAAGCACACTTCGAAACAGTTCCAGCTATGGGTTCCCAAGATGGCTTGCAATTCCGCATCGCTGTTTCCCCATTGGACTGCTTGGGTTGCGGTAACTGCGTAGATATCTGCCCAGCTCCAAAAGGCAAAGCTATCGTGATGACTTCCATCGATACAGAAATCGAACAAGCTGATGCTTGGGCTTATGCTGTATCCTTGCCAACTAAATCCATCCCTGCATTCAAGAAAGAATCCGTTAAAGGTTCCCAATTCGAAAAACCATTGTTCGAATTCTCTGGCGCTTGCTCTGGTTGTGGTGAAACACCTTATGCTAAATTGTTGACTCAATTGTTCGGTGACCGCATGCAAATCGCCAATGCAACTGGTTGTTCCTCTATTTGGGGCGGTTCTTATCCTGCAACACCATACACAACTAACGAAGAAGGTCACGGTCCAGCTTGGGCAAACTCCCTCTTCGAAGATAATGCTGAATATGGTTACGGCATGATGATTGGCGTTAACAAAATCCGCGCTGACTTGGCAAAAGTTGCTGCTAAAGCAGCTGAAACTGCTACAGGCGAATTGAAAGAAGCTCTTGATCAATGGCTTGAATTTGCTAACTTGGGCGCTGGTTCCCGTGAACGCTCCGCTCGCTTGCTCGCAGCAGTAGAAGCTGAAGGCGCTACAACTCCTGAGTTGAAAGAAATCCTTGCTAAGAAACAATTCTTGGTTAAACGTTCCCACTGGATCTTCGGTGGTGACGGTTGGGCTTACGATATCGGCTTCGGTGGTGTTGACCACGTTCTCGCTTCCGGCGAAGACATCAACATCTTCGTATACGATACAGAAGTTTACTCCAACACTGGTGGTCAAGCTTCCAAATCCACTCACACTGCAGCAGTAGCACAATTCGCAGCAGCTGGTAAGAAGACTAAGAAAAAAGACCTCGGCATGATGGCAATGTCTTATGGTTATGTATACGTAGCACAAGTTGCTATGGGTGCAGACAAGAACCAATTGCTCAAAGCTGTAACAGAAGCTGAAGCATATCCAGGGCCTTCCTTGATCATCGCTTACAGCCCATGTATCAACCACGGTATTAAAGCTTCTATGGGTAAAGCTCAAGAAGAACAAAAACGTGCTGTTGAAGCAGGTTACTGGGATCTTTACCGTTACAACCCAGCTCTCAAAGAAGAAGGCAAAAATCCATTCTCCTTGGATTCCAAAGCTCCTGACTATGGTAAATTCCATGACTTCTTGATGGGCGAAGTTCGTTACAACTCCTTGCAAAAGGTTAACCCAGAAGTAGCAGCTCAATTGTTCGCTAAAACTGAAGAAGATGCAAAAGATCGTCGTTTGTCCTACGTTCGTTTGCAAAAAGGTTTTGAAGACGTTAAATAATTTTAACTAAGCTTCTTAATCTGAAAGAAAGGCCCCCTCGTGAGAGGGGGCTTTTTCTATGCCACTAGTTGGAGTAAAGACGGAGTTGGGACTCTTTAGAGCTCATTTACATCTAGAATGGATATGAATAATATTAGAGCTATCATTAATGGTGTTCTTTTATTTTTTGGTAGGAATATTTATTGAGATTATGTATATGCGTAATTTATAATAAAAGCATCGATTATAATACATTGAGAGAGGTATTAATATTGAAGAAGAAAGTGGGCTTTTTCAGTGAAAGAGTAATAAATCTTTTATCGCTCAATATTAAACCAGGCTCTCCAATATACATAGGCACTCAAAATATTGAGCATATTAAGCGTAAGCATGGGCATGACTTTTATTATTATGGGAGGTACTTGGGGGACATTATATCCAATCCTGATTATGTTGGAATTGTACCTAAAGACGGTTCTCTAGAATATATTAAAGAAGTATCAATTGATCCTAATGTTAAGATAAAAGTTGCTATTCGTGTATCTAAGAATAATATGTATTTTGTTAGGACCTTTTATAATGTTAATGATCATCATATTGATGCCGCTTTATTGAGAGGAACCTTATTTAAGGTTTGACATCTCAATTCTTAATAGATATACTTATTTAAAAGAGAATAAGTGAATCAGAGGACGGAAGGGGCAGCCGTCGCCGGCGGATTATATATCCAATTAGGAGATGTAGGAGGGTCACCCTACCTATTCGCTTGTTAGAAAAGAGCTATAGCGTAAGCTATAGCTCTTTTTATATGCCGAAATTTAGTTATAAAAAAGCATGTATGAGATTTTTGTCGGCTAACGTATATTTCATTCGGAGTTAAGAGGTATGCAGCCCCATATTATAAGAAGTGTCACCCCTCCATTTTGTAAAACAATATATTAAAAGCCCTTAAGGTGTATGAAAGAAAAGAAATAGGGCCCCTGTCCTTTTGAGCTGACATTCGGTAACGAGTCATGGCAAAAGGATAGGGGCTCTGTTTAGAATACTAAAGCTGTGAGGGCTTTTAAATAAGGTTTTATAAGATATGCATTTCTTGTGCTCTATCAAATTCTTCCAGCACTTCTTTAGGTGGTTCTTTGTCGAGCTTAGATACCACATAAATGGCGATTGCGGAGAAGATAAAGCCAGGGAGCAATTCGTAAAGGCCGAACCAGGCGAATTGTTTCCAGATAATAACGGTCAAACCACCGACGATGATACCGGCTAGGGCACCATTGCGGGTCATACGACGCCAGAAGAGGGAAATCAAAATGGCTGGGCCGAAGGCTGCACCAAAGCCTGCCCATGAGTAAGCTACCATGGTTAGGATGTAGGAATTAGGATCTAAGGCTAAGAGGATAGCGATGATGGATACAACCATAACGGTTGCACGAGAAACGAGAATTTGTTCCTTTTCGGAGGCACCCTTATGGAGGAAACCCTTGTAGAAGTCTTTGGAGATGGCGGAGGCCGTTACCAAGAGTTGGCCAGAGGCCGTGGACATGATAGCTGCCAGAACAGCGGCCCAGATGAGGCCAGCGATGAAGGAAGGGAAGAGGTCTTGGTTCATGATGAGGAAGACCCGTTCTACATCGGTACCTGTTAATGGTGTAGTTAAGAATACATGGCCTATTAAGCCTACGAGAACGGCGGCTGTTAAGGAGATGATAACCCAGACCATGGCGATGTTGGTAGACTTTTTAAGGTCTTTGGCATCGGAGATGGCCATGAAGCGCACTAGAATGTGAGGTTGGCCAAAGTAACCAAGGCCCCAAGCTAAGGCGGAGATAATACCGATGACCATAGTAAAGGTGTCTGTGCTAGATCCGAAGAGGGCTAAACCTTGTGGGAACTGACTTTCAATAAGGTTCACTGTTTGGATAGGCCCCCCTAGAGCAAAGGCGCCAGCTATTGGTACGGCTAGGATGGCGAAGAACATGAGTGTTCCTTGGACAAAGTCCGTGGAGGATACCGCTAAAAATCCACCCAAGAAGGTATAGAAGACAACTACACCGGCCGTTATGATTAGGGACCAAGTATAGTCGATACCGAAGACGGTATTAAAGAGTTTACCACCAGCTACAAAGCCAGAGGAAGTATAAATCAGGAAGAAGAAGAGGATAAAGAGCGAAGCGATAACCGATAGGGCAGGGCTCTTGTCATGGAAACGGTTCTTGAAGAACTCTGGCATGGTGATAGCATCACTAGCGGCTTCCGTATGATTGCGCAATCGCTTGGAGACGAAGGTCCAGTTGAACCAGGTCCCTATGATGAGGCCTACTGCAATCCAGAGGCCTGAAATACCTACCGAGTAGGCTAAGCCTGGAACGCCCATAAGCATCCAACCAGACATGTCTGATGCCTCTGCGCTGAGGGCCGTCACCCATGGGCCCAACTGGCGGTCACCTAAAATATAGCCACCAACTGAGCTGGCGGCCTTTCGATAGTAGTAAATACCGATGCCCATCATCAGTCCTAGATAGAGGGCAAAGGCTAATATAATACCTACGTTTTGGTGCATACTATGACTCCTTTAGAAATGCATAAAGAGTGTTTATAAAGAATATTTCTATTATAGCACTTATAGTAGTGTGAATATAGGGTTTTGTGACTTCGCTCACTTATGGAGGGGGAGTCCATATCGGAGGAAAAAAATGATTAGCTTTTATGGTACAATAAACGTATCTTAGAGACCCTTGAGGTCTCTTTCTTGCCTAGGAGAGGGGGGATGTGTATGGACAGACGGGCGCTTGATGTATTACAGCATTACTGGGGTTATGATGCCTTTCGGCCAGCTCAAGAGGTCCCTGTATCCACTCTCTTAGCAGGTCATGATTTGGTGGCTATCATGCCAACTGGAGCTGGTAAGTCTATCTGCTTCCAAGTGCCGGCCCTCTTGCAAGAGGGGCTTACCATTGTATTTTCACCCCTCATCTCCCTCATGAAGGACCAGGTTGATGGCTTACGCCAGCAAAAGATTCCAGCGGCCTTTATTAATTCTACCTTAGACCAGGAGACCTTTAACAAGACCCTCTACTATGTGCGGATTGGGGCTGTTAAAATTCTTTATATCTCACCGGAACGCTTGGCTAGCCAGTTCTTCCGCAACGTTTTGCAGACCCTCAAAATAAGCCAGATTATTGTAGACGAAGCCCACTGCATCTCCCAGTGGGGGCATGATTTTAGGCCTGCCTACCAGTTGATTGGGCAGTTTTTGAAGACTATGCCGCATCGACCTGTGGTTGGCGCTTTTACAGCTACGGCTACTAAGGCCGTAGAAAGAGATATTAAAATACTCTTGGGCTTAGAAAATGCGCAAGTTCATATTACAGGATTCGATCGGCCTAACCTCCATTTTGCCGTGGCCCGTATCTCACAACGGATGGACTATATTGTGGATTATGTTAAGGCCCACCAGGAGCAGTCTGGTGTCATCTATTGCATCACCCGTAAGGATGTAGAGAAGGTTTACCAAAATTTGGTGAAAGCAGGTATCGCTGCTGGCTATTATCACGCTGGCCTACCGGACCAAGTCCGTAAGGATATGCAAAATAAGTATGCCTATGATGAAATCCAGGTTATGGTGGCGACCAATGCCTTCGGTATGGGAATTGATAAGTCCAATGTGCGCTATGTCCTCCACTACCAAATGCCTCGCAATATGGAATCCTACTATCAAGAAGCGGGGCGTGCTGGTCGTGATGGGGCGCCAGCTGAATGTATTCTTCTCTACAATGGACAGGATGTACAGGTTCACAAGTACCTCCTAGAACAGTCACAACTAGAGCCAGCCCGCCTGTCTATAGAGCAAAGAAAGCTTCAGGCTATGATTGATTATTGCTTTACTAGCCAATGCTTGCGCAAGTATATGTTAGCTTACTTTGGACAAGAGGTTCCTTGGGACAAGTGTCATAATTGCTCCTCCTGCCTCCACCAAGGGCAGGTGCAAGATATGACCGCTGAAGCAAAGGCTATCTTTAGGGCCATCAGGGGAACGGATGAGCGCTTTGGGACCACTATGATTTCTGCTATCGTACGAGGCGAGCGCAATGATCGGATACGACGGGCTGGATATGATGCCTTGCCTGTTTTTGGGGCCTTGTCTTCCTATAGTGAGCAAGAAGTGAAGGGAATGATCCAACAGTTTGTGGCCTCTGGCTATCTCCATCAATCCATGGGTAAGTATCCCATCCTATCCCTCCAAGCAGGGGCGGAAGAGGTGTTAGCTGGTCATAGTCAGGTGCAAGAAATCAAACAAGAAGTAGCACAGCCACGGGCTAAAAGGACTTCTGACCACAGCCGAATTAGTATGGAGACTAGTACGAATAGTCTCTTTGAAGCCCTTCGCCTCCACCGCAAGCGGATTGCTCTGGCCCAAAAGGTACCGCCTTACTTGGTCTTTACCGATACGGTCCTTATAGATCTAGCTGCCTTAAAACCTAAAACACTGGCAGATTTTGCCAATGTAAAAGGCGTTGGAGAGGCTAAGCTCAAAAAGTATGGCACCTCCTTCTTAGCGGTCATCGCTCAATACGAAAATGACTCAGATAGTGTATAATACAACTATTAGTAGTAATTTAGAGGAAATCATCATGAGCTCAGCAGATAAGCAATATTTAGAAATCGTGGCTAATATTTTAGACCATGGCACCTATGGGCAAAATCGAACTGGTATAGCTACTTACAAGTTGCCCCACCAAGTTATGTCCTTTGATTTAGAGGAAGAGTTCCCTATTTTGACCACCAAGTTTGTTGCCTTTAAAACGGCCATTAAGGAACTCTTGTGGATCTGGCAAATGCAATCCAATGACGTACGCAAGTTGCAAGAGATGAACGTTAAGGTTTGGAATGAGTGGATGCGCGAAGACGGCACCATTGGTAAGGCGTATGGCTATCAAATTGCCAAGTACAAGCAGTTGGATAATCTGATTAAGACCCTCAAGGAAGATCCTGATTCCCGTCGTATGATCGTCACCCTTTGGAATATCGAGGACCTACCCGATATGGCCTTGCAACCATGTGCCTATGAAACCCTGTGGGATGTAGCCGACGGCCGTCTTAACTGCATGTTGATTCAACGGTCCGGGGATATGGGCCTTGGGATTCCTTTTAATATGGCTCAATACGCGGCCTTGGTTTGCATGATTGCACAAGTGACAGGTCTAAAACCTGGTCGCTTTACTCATGTCATCAATAATGCTCACATTTACGCCAACCATCTTGATGCGATGAAGGAGCAATTGGCCCGTCGAGACAAAGCCTTGGCGGCCCCTACCATTCATATCAATCCAGAAGTAAGGGATTTCTATGACTTTAAACCAGATGACATTAGCCTAGAAGGCTATGAACACCTAGGTAAACTGTCCATGACTGTAGCTGTCTAATGACTACTGTCAATCAGTGGGCGTGTTTTGGTACGCATCCTATTTGAGAGACTAGCCACTTGTGAGCTAGTCTCGTCGTGTTTAAGGAGGAATTATGTTAGCCTTAATCGTAGCCAAGGCCAAGAATCATGTCATTGGCAGAGATAATCAACTCATTTGGCACCTGCCAAAGGATCTGGCTTTCTTTAAGAAAATGACTACTGGCCATGTCATCATCATGGGACGGAAGACCTTTGAGTCCCTCCCGTTTCTCTTGCCTAACCGGGAGCACTGGGTCATTACTAGGGACCATGCTTTTACTGCGCCAGAGGGGGTACAAGTCTTTACCTCTCCTGAAGAGGCGGCTAAAGCAGCTAGGGACCTAGATGTAGCCTATGTTATCGGAGGTGCTCAAATCTATGAGGCTTTTATGCCTTTCGTAGATACCCTCTATGTCACTGAAATTGATGAAGACTTTGAGGGGGATGCCTTTTTCCCACCCATTGATTCCAACCAATTTGACCGCCTACATGTGGAAGAGGGGGTCATGGATGATAAGCATCCCTATCCCTTCCGCTTCGTAACCTATAAGAGAAAGGCCTAAGTATGTTAGATATGTTTTCCATTGTTGCTAAAGAACTAGGGGTAAAAGCCAAACAAGTAGAAGCTGCAGTAGATCTCCTGGACCAAGGAAACACTGTTCCTTTTATTGCCCGCTATCGTAAGGAAGTGACGGGGGAGCTGCAAGATGAACAGTTGCGAACCATCGAAGAACGCATTCAATACTTGCGCAATTTGCAAAAACGGAGGGAGGAAATCATCGCCTCCATCACCGAGCAAGAAAAGATGACGGATGACCTCCGGGCAGCCTTGGATACGGCCACTAAATTACAAGAGTTAGAAGACCTCTACCTCCCTTATCGGCCTAAGAAACGGACGCGTGCTTCTATCGCTCGGGAGAAAGGCTTGGAGCCTTTGGCTCTCATGATCCTCAACGACACAGAATCCTCTGGGAATCCGGAGACGATTGCTAGTCAATTTATTAATGATCAGGTTCCTGATGCGGCTAGCGCTCTTCAAGGAGCCCAAGATATTGTGGCGGAAATGGTATCCGACAATGCTGATTTCCGTAAGGCCCTCCGCAAGCGAATGTTCCAAGAAGGGTTCATTCAAACTGAGTTAGTGGGAGAAGAGAGTGCTGATAACCAAGTATTCTTGCAATACGCAGATTATGCAGAACCGGTTAAGCAAATGCCATCTCACCGGATCTTGGCTGTAAACCGTGGTGAGAAGTTGGGAGCCCTCAAAGTCGCTCTTACAGTACCTGGTGAAACCTATGTAGCTTATATGCTAGAAAAGCTCCACAAGGGGACGTCTATCTTTGCTGACTATAAGGAGGCGGCTGTAGCTGATGCTTACAAGCGCCTAATTTTCCCAGCTCTTGAGAGGGAAATTCGCAATGAATTGACAGACAAGGCAGACGAAGGGGCCATCAAAATCTTTGCGGTTAATCTTAAAAATCTCCTTCTCCAAGCTCCTTTGGCGGGTCATGTCATTATGGGTCTTGATCCAGGTTATCGAACGGGCTGTAAGATGGCCATCATCGATGCACAGGGAAATGTCCTTGACTATGGGGCTTACTATTTAACATCCTCTGACCGACAACGGCAGGAGGCTCAAAAGAAATTGGCCGCACTCATTAAAAAATACAAGGTTAGCCTCCTCTCTATCGGTAATGGGACAGCTTCTTATGAGACAGAACAATTTGTCTCCAAGATGATCGAGGAAGAAGGCCTTGATTGCCATTACATCATCACCAACGAAGCGGGCGCCTCTGTCTACTCCGCATCTAAATTAGCTATCGATGAATTGCCTGATTTGGATGTTACCATCCGTGGGGCCGTATCCATTGCCCGCCGGGTTCAAGATCCCTTGGCGGAATCCGTTAAGATTGACCCTAAATCCATCGGTGTAGGCCAATACCAGCACGATGTAAACCAAAAGCTCTTAACATCCACCTTAGACCAAGTGGTGGAAACTGTAGTGAACCATGTAGGGGTTGAACTCAATACGGCCTCTCCAGCTATCTTGCAACACGTAGCAGGTATTTCTTCAGCTGTGGCTAAGAATATCGTGGCCTTCCGGCAGGACCAAGGAGCCTTCGCTAGCCGCAAGCAGCTTCTCAAGGTACCGCGACTAGGACCAGCAGCCTTCACCCAATGTGCGGGCTTCCTCCGCATTCAAGGGGCTAAGAATCCACTGGATAATACTCAAGTTCATCCTGAGTCCTATGAACTGGCCGAACAAGTTATCGGGGAGTTAGGCTTTACCCTACAAGACTTGAACGATAAGAAATCGTTGGAACTCTTGCAGGCTAAGCTGAGCATTGCAGATCCTGAAAGATTGGCGAAGAAATTGGAGGCGGGCCTACCTACTGTTCGGGATATCTTAGAGGCTCTGGCCAAGCCAGGCCGCGATCCACGGGAAGATTTGCCGGCCCCATTGACACGTAAGCACGTCATGTCCTTAGAGGATGTGAAGGTGGGCACTGTGGTTAAAGGGACTGTTCACAATGTAGTGGATTTTGGGGCCTTCATTGACTTTGGTCTCAAGACCAATGGTCTCTTACATCGGTCTGAAATGATCGATGGCCGTCGCCACCCATCGGAGGTTCTCGCTGTAGGGGATATCATTGAAACGCAAATCATCTCTGTCGATGTAAAACGCAACCGGATTGGTCTTTCCCAAAAATCCTTAAGGAAAAATAAAAAAATATAGAAAGAATATTTAAGATAGTTTCCGCATAAGTATTAAATGTAAGGAACTGGTCCTTGGGGATCAGTTCCTTTTTTGCTTAGTGAGCTTGGTATAGTCGCTAGTAAATTAACAGCGGAATACATAAGAAAGAAGTAGTCCTTATCATTTAAAATAATGAGAATTGATTGCGTCCCGCCTGTGACAAATATGTCCATCTGTATAAATTCATAATTTTCGAAATAAAAGTTACACAATGTGTGATAGCCGTCATTTTACATATATCGAAATTTATCTTATAGTTGCATTAGAAAGACATGACTCAATAGTATCTTAGGAGGTGAATGATTATGACTTTCAAATTAACTGTTAAAGATTCCTATGGATTGTTAATAAATAATGAATGGGTACCTGCATCTGATGGGGTTACCTTTGAAGCCCATAACCCAGCTAATGGGGCTATTGTTGGTACTTGTGCAGAAGCGACTAAGGCCGATGTAGACCGTGCTGTAGAAGTGGCTACAGAAGCTTTTAAAACTTGGAAACACACAGATAAGGTTTACCGGGCTGAACTCTTGTTGAAAATTGCTGATGCCATTGATGCTAACCGTCAGGCCTTTGCTGAATTGGAATCTAAGGATAATGGGAAACCAATTCGCGAAACCTTAGCAGTGGACGTTCCTTACGCAGCGGACCACTTCCGCTACTTCGCTGGCGTTCTTCGGTCCGAAGAAGGGGCTGCGGATATGCTGGATGAAAAGACCATGGCCATTATCCTCAATGAACCAATTGGTGTAGTGGGTCAAATCGTTCCTTGGAACTTCCCATTCCTCATGGCTGCTTGGAAATTGGCACCAGCCTTGGCTGCCGGCTGTACCGTTGTCATTAAACCATCCTCCCATACATCCTTGTCTCTCTTGGCCCTAGGCGATGTTTTGAAGGAGATTTTACCAGCTGGTGTAGTTAACATCATCACTGGTAAGGGGTCCTTGTCCGGCCAATGGATGCTCGACCACCCAGGCTTTGCTAAGTTGGCCTTTACTGGTTCGACTGAAGTAGGTCGCGGTGTCTACAAGGCTGCTGCTGAACGTTTGATTCCTGCTACCCTTGAATTGGGTGGTAAGTCTGCCAATATCATCTTTGATGATGCCAATTGGAAACAAGCTCTCGATGGGGCCATGGTGGGGATTCTCTTCAACCAAGGACAAGTATGTTGCGCCGGCTCCCGGATTTTTGTACAAGATACCATCTACGATAAATTCGTCGCTGAATTGGCTCGCCTCTTCGACAAGGTAAAGGTAGGGGATCCATTGGATCCAACTACCCAATTGGGGGCCTTGGCCTACGAGGGACAAGTTAAAAAAGTCCTTTCCTACATTGATTTGGCCAAGGAAGAAGGGGCTACTATCCTTGCTGGTGGCACACGGGTGACTGACAATGGCCTCGATAAGGGCTGTTTCATCCGTCCTACCCTCATTAGCAATGTAAAAAATGATTTCCGCGTAGCCCGGGAAGAAATCTTTGGCCCTGTAGCAGTTGTTATTAAGTTCCATGACGAAGCTGATGTTATCGCCATGGCAAACGATAGCGACTACGGCTTGGGCGGTGGTGTCTTCACAGAAAATATCAAACGGGCTGTTCGCGTAGCACGGGCTGTTGAAACTGGTCGTATGTGGGTAAATACTTATAACACCATCCCAGCAGGGGCTCCATTCGGTGGGGTAAAACAATCTGGTGTGGGCCGCGAAACCCATAAGGTTATGTTGGAACACTATTCCCAAATGAAATCCATCATCGTCAACTTGGGTGATGAGCCATCTGGCTTCTACGATGTGGATTAATCAATGAGTATATAGATCCTTTCTTTAAGAGGGTGGCTCCTGTAGGGGCCACCCTTTGTTTGTGGCTTTCATAGAAAAAATATGATATACTAATAAAACATGCATAATTCGTGCATATTTAGGAGGAAAGACATATTTTATGTTAGAAAAATTTGAACAATTAATGATTAGCGAACCTGTTCTACGTGCGTTGAATGATATGGGATTTGAAGAGCCAACGCCAATCCAACAGGAAGCTATCCCAGTTGCTATGAGCGGCAAGGATATGATTGGCCAAGCTCAAACAGGTACTGGTAAAACGGCTGCTTTTGGCCTTCCTGTATTGGAACGTGTAGACGGGACTGATGGTCACGTTCAAGTTCTTATCTTGTCTCCAACTCGTGAGTTAGCTATCCAAGTAGCAGAAGAACTCAATAAGATGGCGACTTATACAGATATTCATGCCTTGCCAATCTATGGCGGTCAGGACATCGGTCGTCAATTCCGTGCCTTACGCAAGAACCCACAAATTATCGTAGCTACACCAGGTCGTCTTATGGACCACATGGACCGCGGGTCTATCAGCTTTGACCATGTAAAAACTGTGGTTCTCGATGAAGCAGATGAAATGCTTAACATGGGCTTCGTAGACGATATTAATAAGATTTTGGCTAACGTTCCTACTGAGCGCCAAATCCTTTTATTCTCTGCTACTATGCCAAAGGCTATTCAAACCCTGGCTGAGACCTACCTCACAGAGCCAACTGTGGTGCGCATGAAACCGACTCATGTACAAATGGACTTGATTGATCAATACTATATTGAAGCACAAGACCGTCAAAAATTTGATATCCTCTGCCGTTTGTTGGATATGCAAACGCCAGAACTAGCTATTATCTTCGGCCGGACTAAACGCCGGGTTGATGAAGTAACAGAAGCTCTTAAAAAACGTGGTTATATGGCAGAAGGCATTCATGGTGATTTGTCTCAACAAAAACGGGATTCTGTTATCCGCCAATTCCGTGAGCGCACAATCGATATCTTGGTAGCTACCGATGTAGCGGCTCGTGGTCTCGATATTTCTGGCGTATCCCACGTATATAACTTCGACTTACCACAAGACCCTGAATCCTACACCCACCGCGTAGGTCGTACAGGCCGTGCTGGTAAGGCTGGGGAAGCAATCACCTTTGTTATCCCTCGTGAAATTGAACATTTACGGGCTATTGAACGTTTGACTAAGCGAAAAATCCAACGCCGTAATGCGCCTTCCATCTCTGATGTGGTAGAAGGGCGGCAACAAGCAGTTATGGAAGAATTGATGAGCTTGGTGAGTGATGCGGAAGCTATCGCAGCCTTCAAGGCCAATGCGCAAGCCTTGTTGACGGATACTGATTCTGATTCTGTAACACTCTTAGCGGCCGCTCTCAAGATGTTGGCTAAAGAACCTGACCAAACGCCTGTTTCTATTACGGAAGAAAAACCTCTCCGTGTACGCCGTCGCCGTGATGGTGGCCGCCGTAGAGATGGAGATCGTCGTCGGCGCTTTGATGGTGATCGTCGTCGCCGTGATGGGGAAGGTCGTTCTGACCGCCGTCGTGATGACCGTCGCCGTGATGATCGCCGCCGTGATGACCGTCGCCGCGATAACCGTCGCCGTGATGACCGTCGTCGTCATGATGGGGAAGGTCAATCCTCCTTCAAACCATATTTCAAAGATTAATCTAAATAAAAAAGAGTACTGCCAAGATCTAACTTCTTGGCAGTACTTTTTCTTTCTTTTACTAGAAAAAAATGGTATTATTAGTTAATAACTATTATTGTTTAAAGTAAACTAGTTGATTATAGATGGCAGGAGCCGTTAGGAGGATTATATGGATGTTGTAACTAGACTGCGGGAGAAGGGCTATAAGGTGACACCACAACGCCTGGCAGTTTGGAATGCCATTGATGGGGTTCATACCCATCCGACAGCAGAAATGATTTACCAATCCCTTTACCCTGAAAATCCAACTATGTCATTGGCTACGGTCTACAAGACTTTAGAAATTTTTGCTAATATTGGCCTTGTAAAAATCTTGGATGTAGGTGATGATGCTAGTCATTATGACTGGGATACTCATGAACATTCCCACATTCGTTGCACCTCCTGTAACCGCATAGACGATTTAGCTCATGTTAATATGGCGCCATTGGCTCAGGCCGTAGAAGAAAACTCTGCCTACCGGGTAACGGGCCAGCAAATCACCTTCCAAGGTATTTGTCCTGACTGCCAAAAGAAAGAATCCCATTAGGATCTACCATAGGTTTCCTAGGGAGAAAACAAATCCACAAGAGAATATAGTAAAATAGTGTATACGAGAAGTATGCACTATTTTTTTATGACTTTATTATGTATCAGGTTCTTACTACTGTACTTACAGCAGCTGGTTGATATGAGAGATTACGAGGAGGAGTTATGCGTTTACTTCATACTGCTGACTGGCACTTGGGGCGGATTTTTTACGGTCATCCTTTGACTCAGGACCAAGCCCATGTCCTAGAGGGCCAGCTCTTTTCTGTCATTGAAGACCAGGCTATCGATGGACTTGTGATCGCTGGGGATATTTTCGACCGGCCTTTGCCTTCCTTAGAGGCTGTGCAGCTGTGGGATCGGATTCTCACGCGTCTAGCGGCTATGAAAGTCCCTGCCTTCGTCATTGCGGGTAACCATGACTCGGCGGCACGTTTGGCTGCGGGACGGGCCTTTTATGGAGCAGAAGGTGTTCACATTTGGGGAACGCCGGACCAATGCTTGGAACCTTATATTTGGGAGAGCCCAAAGGGTTCTCTAGCCATCTGCCCCATGCCTTATGCAGAGGCACGAACTGTTTATGATGCCTTGGATCTCGAGGAAGAGGCCTATAAGAATGATCTTAATGAAAGTTATCATGCTTGGGCAGACCGCCTTCGCCAAGGCATCCCTGATGGTATGCCTAGCTTAGCTGTCTGTCATGCTTTTGTAGCTGGTGCTATATCTGCTGGTTCAGAACGGCCCCTATCCGTAGGGGGGACGGATTATGTGCAGCCCAAGGCTTTTGCAGGCTTTACCTATACAGCACTCGGTCACATTCACAATGGCCAGCAAGCTGGGGTGGAGTCTATCCGCTACAGTGGGTCACCTCTGAAATATTCCTTTGATGAATGTCACCATAAGAAGGCTTTTACCATCGTGGATATAGATGAGAAAGGACACCTGTCCTTGTCCTATATTCCCGTCGAATCTAAAAGAGATTTGGTGATTATAGAAGGTGCCTTAGAAGACCTCCTCAACGACCAAAATCGTAGGAGGGATCATGAGGGAGACTATGTATTAGCTCGATTGACCGATGCCTTGCCACCACAAGATGGGATGGCCCGCTTGCGCAAGGCGTATCCCTATGCCTTAGCCTTAGAAATGCTAGACCTAGACCAGGGACCTGAGGAAGAAATCACAATAGGTGCCTACCGACACTTAGAACCGCGCCAACTCTTTGCTCAATTTGCTAAAGCTGTTTGGGATCGAGACTTAGAGCCTGATGAGAGTGCTTATATGGATAAGTTATGGGCTGATTTAGAGAAGGAGGACCAAGTATGAGACCACTACGTCTAGTGATAGAGGCCTTTGGGCCTTATGCCCATAAGGTGGATCTAGATTTTTCTAAACTCGGAGCTCATAAACTCTTTCTCATAGCGGGTCCTACCGGGGCCGGTAAGACCACCATCCTAGATGCCATGGTGTATGCCCTTTATGGGGATGCATCCGGTCAAGCTCGCGATGCCTCTTCAGTTAGGTCTGACTTTGCCGACTTAGATCGACCTACACAAGTATCCTTTACCTTTGCTATAGGAGATAAAACCTATAAGGTAGAACGAAGTCCCCAACAGGAAGTCAAGAAAAAGCGGGGCCTAGGAACCAAGATACAGGGGGCGGCTGCGGCTATTTACCAAGAAGAGGAAGGGCAGTGGACCAAGCTAGTATCCGATAGCCGTAAGGTAGGTCCTTTGATCAATGATATTATTGGTTTTTCGAAAGATCAGTTCCTTCAAGTGGTTCTTCTTCCACAAGGGGAATTTAGAAAGCTCCTCGTATCTAATTCTAAGGATCGAGAAATCCTCTTACGCAATCTTTTTAAAACACAAATCTACGAACGCCTACAAACTTCCTTAAAAGAAGCTTGTAATCAGGCTACAGCAGCTGCAGGCAATCTCTTGCAGGAACAGGCTCGTATTCTAGAAGAAGAGGGCGCTTTGACCTTGGCGGATTTAGACCGGCAACTGCAAGAGCAAGAGGCGGAGAGCCTTAGGCTCAAGGGCCAGGTAAAGAAGGCCCAAGCTCAGTTAGAAGCCGCTCAGGCCCAAGTCCAGGCTTGGGAGACCTACCAAAAGATGCTAGAACAAGAAGCCCAGGCTAGCCAAAAGTTGGCTGATTTTGTGGCTCAGCATGAGAATTTTATAGAAGATCAACGGGCCCAAGGGCAAAAACTGAAAGACCTACGACCAGCTCTGGATGCTTACCAGGCCTTCCAAAAGCAGACGGACCTGATGGAATCCTATAAGGAGAACTGCCAATCTCTACAAGAGCAAGTAGACCAGGCCCAAACCTGTAAGAAAGACCTAGACCGGGAAGGGGCTGCCCTTCGAGAAGGGGAAGAAGCCTTTGACCGGGCCCAAGCCCGTCTAGCCCTCTTACAAGGCCATACTAGCGACATAAAGGCCTGGGATAAAACACTAGAAGCTATTCAAGAAGGGCAGGCAAAAGTAAAAGACTTAGAAGAACACCTTGTCAAGGAGACTGAGGCCCATGATAAACAAGAGCAGGCCCTCAAGGACATCCAAGAGAACTTGGCTTCCTTGAATACCTGGCTAGACCAACATAGGTCTGCTATGGATGACTACCAGGAGGCTAAGGATAAAATTAGGGCCTTAGAAGAACTGGAGGCAGACTGGCAGGCCCTAGATGAGGCCGCTTCTATATTGGCTGAGAAGGTAACACACTTGCAAGGCTTAAACCAAGAACGGGAAAGAAGAAAGAAAGACTATCTCCATGTGGCTACCTTGGTGGACCAGGCCCAGGCCTATCGCATGGCTCAGAACCTACAGGAAGGTCAGGCCTGTCCTGTGTGCGGGTCCCTGGACCACCCACAACTGGCCCAGGCTCCTCACGATGCGGCAGACCAGGCGTTACTCGAGACCTATGAGAAGGCCTACCAAGAGGCCTCTTCCACCTATGATGCCCAGCAGGGCCAGATCCAAGCCTTGGAAGAAAGCTATAAGAAAGATCAAGAGGACTTCCTGGCCAAGGGTAGAAACCTCCTGGGCCTTGATGGTGAAGGTTTAAAGAAGTGCTTGGACCAGGCTTTGAGAGACGGGCAAACAAACTTACTAGCTACCAAGACCACTAAGGAAGCCTATGAGGTTAAGAGCCAAGACTTACAACGTTTACATGAGAAAGAAGGCCAGATTCGTCAACAGTTAGACAAGGCAAGGCAGGCCAAAGAGGCTTGTACTCAGTCTATAGGAGACCTTCGTAGAAATATAGAAGATAGCCAAGCATGGATAAGAACTTTACAGAAGACCTTAGGCCTAGAATCAGCAAATCAGGCTGTTAAGGAAGAAGAAAGCTTACAGGCCACCGTATGCACCTATAAAGCTAGAGAAAAGGCTTGGCAAGAGGCGAATACCGCTAATGGGATGACCTTGGCAAGCTTACAAGCTAACTTAGGGGCCAAGGAGGAGGCCCTTAAGGAGGCGAAAGAGCAAGCTCAAAAAGAAGAGAATCTCTTCCGAAAGACCTTCCAAGATAAGGGGGTCACCCTAGACCAAGTGCCGTATTGGCAGGACCTGCACTCCCGTTGGGATCAGGTGGCCCGTCAAATAGCTGATTACGACAAAGAACGCCAGAGTCTTCTGGTCCTCCAAGAGGCAGCTAGAGAGGCCTTGGCTAATCAAGGACAAGTGCCGGCATCTCCTGATCAAGAGTTAATCAAGACCTTGGAAACAGCCCATAATGCGAGCCTGCAAGCCCTAGGGGCCCATGAAGCCAATTTAGAAGCGCGCCGTCATAAACGGGATATCCTGGTAAACATAGAGAACAAGGCTAAGGAGGATCAAGAGAAGGTCCTCTTTATCAAGAGCCTATCGGACTTAGCCAATGGAGATGACCCTAGGCTCAAAGGGGTTAGTTTTGAACGTTATGTGCTAGGGACTATACTCGATGAGGTCATCTTGGCGGCTAATGTCCGCTTAGCTCATATGAGCCGTAAGCGCTATAGCTTAGAACGGGCTGCCTTAGGGCAGGTTTCGGGGCGGGGTAAACAAGGCCTTGATATCATGGCCTTTGATGCCTATACGGGCCAGAGTCGGCCAGCGGGAACCCTATCTGGTGGTGAATCCTTCCTTGCCTCTATGGCCTTGGCTTTAGGCATGGCCGACATAATCCAGGCTTATGCAGGAGGGATTCACATGGATGCGATCTTCATCGATGAAGGTTTTGGCACCCTAGATCCAGACACCCTAGATGTGGCTATGGATACCTTGGTTGACCTCCAAGGGTCAGGTCGGCTTATCGGTATCATCTCTCATGTACCTGAACTCAAGACAAGAATTCCAGCCCACCTAGAGGTGAAGCCTGAGGATGAAGGTTCGAGTGCAGCCTTTCGTATTAGCTAGATGAATAGTCAATCTTGTTTCCCTATGGTACTATAATAAGAGTAGGAATTTCCTCTTAATTCCTAGTGATTTTGGACATAAGGAGGACTTATGAAATTCTCTTTTGCACATAATAATATCAATGTTAAGGACCTGGATAAGAGCCTAGCCTTTTACAAGAAAGCCTTGCTGTTGGAAGAGTGCAAAAAGCTCGATGCGGAAGATGGTTCCTTCAAGTTACGCTACTTAAAGAGCCCTTATACACAGCATGAACTTGAGCTTACTTGGATTAGGGACATGGATCGCCCTTATAATTTGGGGGATAATGAATTCCACTTGGCCTTTTACGTAGATGACTTTGAAGCGGCCCATGCCCTTCATGAGGAGATGGGCTGCATCGCCTATGAAAATAAGGATATGGGTATCTACTTTATCGCTGACCCTGATGGCTATTGGACGGAAATTATTCCGGCAGGTGCCTATTAATGGGCCAAGAAACTCTCTATACCCGTATTAATTGGTTGACAGGTCCGGAGAAGATTGAGAGGCTCAAAAACACGTCCGTTGCTCTATTTGGCACTGGTGGCGTTGGAGGCGGGGCTCTTGAGGCCTTGGTGCGGGGTGGTATCGGCCGCATCGTTTTGATCGATGGGGACTCCATTGCACCCTCTAACCTCAACCGCCAGATGATTACTAGTCAGGCGACCATTGGCCGCCGTAAGGTGGAGGTGGCGAAGGAACGGGCCTTAGCAATCAACCCTGACTGCCAGGTGGAGGCTTATGACCTCTTTTATACAGAGGAAACCCATCCTGGTTTTATCCAGGGGCTCCATGTTGACTTTGTTATCGATGCTATCGATATGGTGAAAGCTAAAATCGACATCGTTGAACAATGCCAGGCCTCTGGCATCGGCCTTATTTCTTCTATGGGGGGCGGTAACCGTTTCTACCCAGAAAAGATTCAAATCGCTGATATTAAAAAGACCTTTAATGATCCTTTAGCCCGCGTTATGCGACAACAGCTTAAAAAACGGCGAATTAACAAATTAACGGTAGCCTTCTCTACGGAAGTCCCTACCAAACCAGCTTTCAGAGGGGATGAAGGGACTAGCCCGGGAACTACATCTATGGTTCCGCCGGTCTTGGGGTTCACCCTGGCAGCTCATGTAATCCGTACTATTTTGGAGGTACCTAAACAATGACAAAAGCAATCATTCATATGGCAAAAGGTGACATTGTTATCGAATTGTTCGCTAAAGAAGCACCAAAAACAGTAGCAAACTTCGTTAAGTTGATTAAGGAAGGTTTCTATGATGGATTAACATTCCACCGTGTTATCCCTGGTTTCGTAGCGCAAGGTGGCTGTCCTAACGGGAATGGTACAGGCGGTCCTGGCTATACAATCGAAGATGAACTTGTTGGCAATCCACACAAACATGTTCGCGGCGCCCTTTCTATGGCCCATCGTGGTCCTAACACAGGCGGTTCTCAATTCTTCATCGTTTATGAACCACAACTTCATTTGGATGGCGTTCATACTGTATTCGGTCAAGTGGTTGAAGGCATGGATATTGTAGATTCTATTTACCAAGGCGAACATATGGAAGGCCTTGAAGTTGTAGAAGACTAATTATTTATAATTACTAGTAGAAGGTAGCAGATGGAAGCAGTAGAAATTAAGCACCCTGAATGGCTTGATATACAAACGCCTACCAAGGTCTCTCATGGCTATGACCAAGAGTGGTATACCCAAGAGTGGCAACGCTTAGCGGGTTGCGGTCCTACGACGGCTACCCAGGTTTTGACCTATTTAGGCCTTCGCGATGGCATGTATGATCGAGCTAATGCAACTAGCCAAGCCGGTGCCTTAAGCCGGATGGAAGAGGTTTGGGAATATGTAAAACCTCGTTATGGTGGTGGCGTTTATAAGACAGCTTGGCTAGAAGAGGGAATGCAACGCTTTATCGATGATAAAGGTTGGAATTACGATGTTCGTATGATTAATGTATCGCCCTTTCGATCTTCCCGGGACGATGTGTCCGTGGTGGCAGAATTCATCCGCGATGGTTTGCACCAAGATATACCGGTAGCCTTTCTCAACCGCCATAAGGGCCACGAAGAAGCCTTGTGGACATGGCATTGGGTCCCTGTATGGGGTATCTTTAGCCAGGGCGATGAAATTCGCTGCCGTATCTTTGATGAGGGGGAAATTCGTGACTTTTCCCTCACTAATTGGATGAAAGACACTATCTTGGGTGGTGGTTTCGCCTATGTGGTTAATAAGGTAGAATATATGATTTAATAGGAGGCAGACTATGTCCAACCAATGGATTACAGAGGAACAAACCCCTCATTTACACTTGAGCACGGAAGTCGATAAGGTGATGTACTCTGGTCAGTCTGATTTTCAAAAGATAGAAGTTGCACATTCCTTGCAATATGGGAATATGCTTGTTTTGGATGGGGTTTTTCAAACCTCAGAAAAAGAGGAATTCGTCTACCATGAAATGATGGCTCATGTTCCTCTCTTCCTCCATCCAAACCCTAAACGGGTTCTCATTATCGGCGGTGGTGATGGCGGTGTAGCCCGGGAATGCGTTCGTCATCCAGAAGTAGAATCTGTGACCATGGTGGAAATCGATGGAAAGGTTGTGGAATTGGCCAAGGAATTTCTGCCAACTATAGCTCAGGCTATGCGGGAGAATAATCCTAAGTTGACTGTTACCATCGGTGATGGCTTGGCTCATGTGCGGGAAAAGGAAGACTACTACGATGTTATTATCGTTGACTGCTCTGACCCAATCGGACCAGGAGAAGGACTCTTCCAAGAACCTTTTTATAAGGATGTCTATAAGGCTCTCAAGGAAGATGGGCTCTTTGTGCAACAAACGGAATCTCCATTCCTCCATCAACCATTGATTCATGATGTTTTTGAAGTGGTGGATCGGAATTTCCCTATGGCCCGCCTTTATACGGCCTTTATTCCTCTCTATCCAGCAGGTATGCATTGCTTCACTATGGGGTCTAAGAAGTATGATCCTTTGACTTGGATACCTAATAGACCTAAGGCCTTTGAGACAAAATACTATAATGAAGATATTCAAAAGGCGGCCTTTGCCCTCCCTAACTTCGTCTTTGACATTTTGCCTAAGAAATAGGGTAAAAACTAACCTCGCTCACAAGAGCGAGGTTTTTGCTTGCCTCTATCTTCATCTAATTTATAGTTGCAGATAAGAGGGGCTAGCATATATAATACGTTCATAGATTGTGGCTTAGCCATTATCTGTCCATAGATTCATAGAAAAGATTTCTTATAGGTTTTTCAGTCACAATTGGGCCTAGCAAGAAAAAGTTATATGGCTTAAAAAAGTTGTTGACAGACGATTTAATACCATATATAATTCTCTATGTTGCAACGACGTAATGTCGTTGAAATACCTACAGGTGGTGGGTATGGTGAAGCGGTTAACACGGCGGATTGTGGCTCCGTTACGCGTGGGTTCGATCCCCACTACTCACCCCATAACCTACACATCGTAATCATTGTAGGGGTGTCGCCAAGTGGTAAGGCAACGGACTTTGACTCCGTTATGCGCTGGTTCGATCCCAGCCACCCCTGCCAACATGGTTCATTAGCTCAGTTGGTAGAGCACCTGACTTTTAATCAGGGTGTCCCGCGTTCGAGTCGCGGATGAGCCACCAAATAAAACTCACAAACGAAAGTTTGTGAGTTTTCTATCTCTAATTTTAGAGAATTTGGTTATGATGGTAAGTATATTGTGGAAACACAAGTGGTCAAAAATAAAACAAAACTTCTTAAAAAAGTGGTTGACGTTTTATGAGATGACTGATATACTTTAAAAAGTCGTTAGAACGTTAAAACTTCTAATGTACAGATCTTTGAAAACTGAACAATGATAGGTAATCAATCATATGATTGAACATATGCCAGAGTGCGGGTTTTGACAAAGTCAAAACCAACCATAATTCAAAGTTACTTAAATGTAACGACAACAAATAATGAGCTATTCAAATAGCTTCAAGATATCTTGGAGAGTTTGATCCTGGCTCAGGACGAACGCTG
>ERZ773265.547-NODE-547-length-22639-cov-30.386513_pt1 | contig 22639 bp, 20 predicted proteins | sample MGYA00580512_ERZ773265 | MGnify/ENA primary metagenome ERZ773265 (study PRJEB29015, sample SAMEA2738169) | human oral metagenome | biome: human oral; feature: human-associated habitat; material: saliva | place: China | collected 2183 ... | reverse complement strand
TTTCAATCGATTCCAATGCGCCGCGGACCAAATCGCCCATTTCGGCGATGCCCCACATGGTAAATACCCAGACGCAGACCCAAAATCCGTCGATGTGGATGCCTGTCCAGACGGATAGGCCGAAATACAGGCCGAACAGCCACACCAAAATCGGCACGATTCGGATGGTTTCGAGATAAAACCGTCCGATAAAGCGGATGAGCCGGTTGCGCGAACGTAAAACCAAGCCGAACAGCGTACCCAATACGCAGGAGGCGGCAACGGAGGCCAGGGAAATCTGCGCCGTCAGCAACAAGCCTTCGCCCAAGCGTGCCACGTTTTGTCCTTCAAATAGCCAGTCAAACACCATATTTTGCACTCCGTACGCGGTTTTCGGCCCAGCGCGCCAGAAGCGAAACGGGCAGAAGGATGATCAGGTAGCTGGCAAACAGCAGGAACAAGGCTTCGTTGGTTTTGTAGTCCATGCCGATGATGTCTTTGGTAACGAACAGCAATTCCGCAATACCGACCGCGCTGACGATAGATGTTTCTTTCATCAAAAACAATACGTTTGCGCCGATGGCGGGAACGGCGACCGCCCATGCCTGAGGCAATTCGACATAGAGGAACACTTGAAAGCGGCTCAAACCGATGGCCTTGCCCGCTTCGATCTGCCCTTTGGGGACGGCCAAAATACCGGCGCGGATGGCTTCCGCCATATAGCTTGCGCCCAAGAAAACCAGTGCGATCACGCCGCAGGTGAAACCGTCCCATTTAATGCCCATTTTCGGCAGGCCGTAATACAGGAAAAACAATTGGATCAGCAGGGGCGTATTGCGCGACAGCTCGATATAGGTACGTGCCAATGCGTAGAAGGGGCGGATGCGGTATGCCGTAACCACGGCAACGGGCAGGCCGAACAGCAACGACAAAACGACGCCATATACTGATAATTCCAGCGTCAGCTTTGCCGCATCGACAAATTTAGGGATGGCATCGATCAGATAAAACCAGTTCATCAGAGTCAGACAATCAGCATGATAAAGGCAGTATTTTAACGGGTTTGTAAGAGAGTGTTAAATAATGGATAGGAATATCGATTGTGGATAAAACACAAAAAATGGAATAAGGCAAAGGCCGTCTGAAACGTTTCAGACGGCCTTGAAATGTCAAGGTTTCCGCGTCAGGTTGCAGCCGCTTTCCGTTCATGAATCAGTAAATTCAACAGGGCGGCCGCGCCTGCCAAGACTGCGTCGGCGTACCACATCCAGCCGTAATCGTTGAAGCGCGTTATGACGATGCCGCCGATGTACGAACCCAAAAAGCCGCCAATTTGGTGGCTCAACATGGTCAACCCGAAGAGGGTGGCCAAGTAGCGCGTGCCGAAAAGTTTGCCGGTAATGGCGGCGGTGGGGGCGACGGTTGCCAGCCAAGTGAAACCGAGTCCGGCGGCGAAAAGATAGAAGTTCAAATCGGTTTTAGGGGCGGCCAGATAAATCAATATCATGGCGACACGCGAAGCATATAAACCGAAGAGGACGTATTTGCCCAAAAATCTGCCGGTACACCAGCCTGAAAAAATACAGCCGGCGATGTTTGCCAAACCAATAATGGCAATGGAGGTCGAAGCGACCGTAGCGGGGAGGCCGCAAAGTGAAATTTCGGTCGGTAGGTGGGTAACCAAAAAGGCGATGTGAAAACCGCAGGTAAAGAAACCCAAATGCAGCAAGATATAGCTGCGGTTGGCGAAAGCCTTGCAGACGGCCTGCTTCAGGGTTTGGCCGCCGTTGTCGGTATGGACGGTGTGAGAAGCATGTTTGCCGCCGGCTAGCCACCAAGAAATCGGCAAAATCAAGATGGCAATGACTGCCCAAACATAAAATGTCCCCGCCCAGCCGACGTGGGGCAGGGCAATCAAACCTTGAACCAACGGCGCGAACAAAAATTGCCCTGCGGACCCGCCTGCATTGACCAGGCCGGAAGCCAAGCCGCGCCGATGAGGCGGCGTTTTGGCGGCGACCTGTCCCATAATGATGGAAAATCCGCCCGAACCCGTACCGAATGCCAACAATAAACCAATACTCAGTATTAGCCCCCAATAAGTCGGCATTTGCGGCACCATCAGACAGGCGGCAATCAATAGAACCGTACCGCCGGCTAAAACCTTAAACGCGCCGAAGCGGTCGGCTAACGCGCCGGACAAGGGTTGCGATATGCCCCACATCAATTGGAAAACGGCAATAATCAGGCTGAACTGGGTCATGCTCAATTCGGTCGAGTTGACGACGGGCAGGACAAAAAGCCCTAAAGTCATCCTCATGCCGATGGTAATCAGCAGGATGGAGGCGGCAGCGGCAATCAGCAGCCACAAATTGGGTAATTTTGCAGAAGAATCGGTCATGATGTTTGTGTGTGTAATGGGGCAGGGAATAAAAGCTATTCCTGCCACTATATTATTTATTTGATTTCTCGGCGAGCCGATAATAAACGCGCGATTCTAGCATTGGGCGAGAAACGGCATAAATAACCGTTGGTTCTTTGGATATGGTAAAAAGTGATATGGCTTGAGGATGAATTGAGGATGAAGCGGTCAAATATTCTTTGTTTGGTACTGACGGAGCAAGCAAATTGCCGTTGAATTTTCGTTTGAGAAGAAAGGCCGTCTGAAAAGTTTCAGACGGCCTTTGTTTGACTGACTTACATCAGATGATTTCCAGAATGAAATACTGACGCAGTTTTTCGTACACATTATTTTGTACGTTGATACAACCATTAGTTATGATGCGGTCGGCCACATGAGGGGAGACGATGCGTTCCATGCGTCTTTCCTGTGGTTTGAGCGTCCATACCCTGTGTAATGCAAACAGAAAGTCATTTTCTTCTTTGAAGCCGATAACCTCGCCACCGTAACCCGGTTTGCTGGTCATCATCGGTGTCATATTGAATTTGCCTTTCGGCGTGGTCTTGCCAATCAGTACCGGATGGCACTGACCGTCATCGGCAAAGCAAAGCTCCGCCTTAGCTGTATTGACCACAACTTTTTTGCGTTGGATATAGTCGCTGACAGCATCGGCAGCGGCCAAAGAATTCAGACCTGCTGCCAAGGCTATACCCAATAGGATCCGTTTCAAATTTGTCCTTATTGACGGATGCGTTTAGGAGCTTCTTTAATGATCTCGCGGATGATCACTTGAGGCTCTTGTTTAGGTGTAGGTGCTGGAGGAGGACATACGGCATCTTTAGGGAATACTGGATTCCAGAAGAAGCTACGTGCAAATTTGTCTTTGTCGAAGATCACTTTGTATTGGCAAGTAGTGATGCCTTCAACGCCGGAAGTGTTTTCAGGGTCAACGCCTACGCCTGGGGTGTAGAAGTGGAACAGGTAGTCCCATTCACGCACGCCAACCATGCCTTCGTCGTAGTGAGGACGGCCGAGGATTTTGTAGATGTCGTCTTTGGTCAGACCAGGACGCATTTGATCCAGCTCGTCAAAAGTCGGGAATGTACCGCGGTCTTTGTTGAAGGTCAGGGAGTAAGGTTTAGGGAAGCGTGGCTCGTCTGTAGTGCCTTCAGGAGTGATTTTGCTCTTAGTAGCACAGGCGGCCAGCAGGCCGGTAGCCAGCAGGACGAAGCCCACTTTTGCGATTTTTTTCATTTGATAATCCTTTTATTGATTTTACCAGCCGAACTTTTCAGACGGCCTGTTAGTGCCGGCAGCGAGTTTGCCGGTTTACCCAAATAATGTTGTGCTTCTTAAAGATGTACCCGACGGTTTGACAAACAGAACATCGGCACATTCCGGCAGGGCATTGCGCCTCATCTCCGTTGTATCCGCCTGAATCGGCAGAGCCGTTCAGACGGCCTGACTGACATTTATTGTCACTTTGTAACAATTTCACTGCGAGTAAGGCTTGGGGTTTAGAGATTTCCGGTTTTCGATAAATCAGGTTGTATTGCGTAATACCTTGTTATCTTTGTGCTTTAGTTCTTTTTGGCATTTGCCGGAGATTAGGTACTTAATCTTTCGGGTGTTATCCCTGCAAATTGTATGCCAGTTTTCCTTTATACGCATAATCTGTGTATGCCAGAATGTTGGCTTTATACAACATTCATATTAACGAACCAGAAACGGATTGTACCTTTTCTCATGCCCGATAGTGGTCATGCGGCCGTGTCCGGCGATAACTTGCGTGGTTTCGGGCAGGGTTAATAGTTTAGCGCAGATATTGTTTATGAGGTCATCATGATTGCCGCGCGGAAAATCTGTGCGACCAATGGTCTCATAAAATAAAACATCGCCTGCGACTAAAAGTCCGTTTTCGGCGTTGTAAAAAACGACTTGGCCGGGAGTGTGGCCGGGAATGTGGAGGACTTGGAAGCTGTGGTTGCCGACCTTGAGCGTTTCCCCTTCTTCCAACCAGCGTGTCGGCGTGAATGACGGGGAAACGGGGAAACCGTATTGCGCCGTTGTTTGCGGAAGGGCTTGGAGCAGGAATTCGTCGTCTTTGTGCGGGCCGAGAACGGGTACGTCGCAGGTTTTTAAAAGTTCAACCACGCCGCCTGCGTGGTCAAGATGGCCGTGGGTCAGCCAAATGGCAGTCAGCTTGATGCCTTTGTTTTGGACTTGTTGCAATAAATAGGGTACGTCGCCGCCGACATCGGTCAAAACGGCTTCTTTGGTTTCGTCATCCCAAATCAGCGTGCAGTTTTGACGGAAGGGGGTAACGGCGTTGATTTCAAATTGGAGTGCCATGGGTGTTCCTAGGAAAGGCTTATTAATGTTATTTACGTTTCAGACGGCCTTTTGCTATTATGTATATATAATAAAAAGCAAGTCTGGAAAAGTGTCTTATGAATAATGTAATGCGGATCATGATACCGATTTTTGCGGCTTCTTTCATCTCTGCGGCGTTTGGTGCAGATTTGTTGTTGGCGCAGGAATATAAAAATCAAGATATTTCCGGTTGGGCCATGAGTGAAAAGTTGGATGGCGTACGCGCGTATTGGGACGGCAGGCAGCTGGTCAGTCGTCAGGGTTATGCGTTTACACCGCCCAAAGGTTTTACAGCAGGTTTTCCGCCGTTTCCGATGGATGGTGAGTTGTACAGCGGACGAGGGCGGTTTGAGCAAATTTCCGCGACGGTGCGTTCTGCCTCGGGAAATTGGGACGGCATCCGCTTGCATGTTTTTGATGTGCCGCAGGCGCAGGGTAATCTGTATCAGCGGTTGGAAACGGCTTCGAAATGGCTGAAATCACACCCGTCGGCACGGTTTACGGTTATTCCGCAAGTCAAGGTGCGCGACAAACAGCATGCTTTGGATTTTTTGAAACAAGTCGAAGCGCTGGGTGGGGAAGGTGTGATGCTGCGTCAACCTGAAGCCCGTTATGCAGGCGGTAGAAATGGGCAGCTGTTGAAGCTGAAAAGTGAATATGATGATGAATGTACGGTGACGCGTCATTATGAGGGCAAAGGGCGCAATGTCGGGCGTTTGGGTGCGGTAGGATGCAAAAACCAATATGGCGAGTTTCGTATCGGCAGCGGTTTTAAGGATAAAGACCGCGACCATCCGCCGAAAATCGGTGCGCTGATTACTTACCGTTATCGTGGTTTTACGCAAAAGGGAACGCCGAAATTTGCAACATTTGTCAGGGTGCGCTCGGATCGATAAAACAAATGAAAGGCCGTCTGAAAATAGGTTTCAGACGGCCTTTCATATAGATGTTGTATAGATTTTTATAAGGTTTCCAATACATCAGGCAATTCGGCCAAGCTGTTGAGCATGGCGACATGGGGCATGGAGGAAAGCTGTTGGGCGGTATGTGCTCCGGTGGTGACGGCGATGGCGCGGATTTTGGCGTTGGCGGCCATTTCTAGGTCGTGGGTGGTGTCGCCAACGACGACGGCCTCTTCCGGTTCAACACCCAGTCGGTCGCAGAGGGCGAGTACCATATCGGGCGCGGGTTTGGACGGATATTCGCTGGCGCAGGTGGTTTCCAGCCAAAAGGCTTGGGTGTCGGTTTGTGCGATGGCTTTGTCCAAGCCGCTTCGGCCTTTGCCGGTGGCGATGGCAAGCCAATAGCCTTGTTGTTTCAAGCGTTGCAGGCAGGGCAGGGCTTCGGGGAACAGAGTCATGTTGTGGTTGTTGGGATTGAGATAGTGCGCGGCATAGGTCTCAATCAGGGTTTCCTGAATGTGTTCGCTGACGTTGTGGGCAAGGCGGCGAATGATGCCGGAGAGGCTGTATCCGATGAGCGGGCGGATTTGGTCGGCTTCGGGAACGGGCAGGCCGCAATCGGCAAAGCTTTGCTGAAAGGTGTGAATAATGGGGTTGGTGGTGTCGGCAAGCGTGCCGTCCCAGTCGAAAATAATGAGTTTGGGTTTCATGGGTTTCCTTTCAGACGGCCTTTTCCTGATTTTCCAGCATTAAAATAAATTGTGCCAATTCTTGCGGCAGGGGAGCTTTTAGGATCAGTTTTTCGCCGGTCAGCGGATGGGCGAGGTGCAGCTCGGAAGCATGCAGGAACATTCTTTTCAAACCGAGTTTTTGCAGGCGTTTGTTGGCTTGATAGTCGCCGTAGCGTTCGTCTCCGGCAATGGGGCAATCTTGCGATTGCAGGTGGACGCGGATTTGGTGGGTGCGGCCGGTTTTCAGGGTGGCTTCGACAAAGGTCAGGTCGGAAAGGCCGACTTGATGCAAAAGGCCGTCCGAAAAACGGTTTAACACGCGGAAGATGGTGTGGGCGGATTGGCCGTCTTCGCTGACGCGCACCATTTTTTCGCCTTGTGCTCCGGTGTATTTGAACAGGGGGAGCTTGACGTGGAAGCGGTCGTTCGGCAGTTTACCGACACCCAGCGCGAGATAGATTTTTTTCGGATGGTCGTTGCGGATGGCTTCGTGTAGTTTCACCAAGGCGCTGCGTTTTTTTGCAATCATCAAAAGGCCGCTGGTGTCTTTGTCGAGGCGGTGGACGAGTTCGAGATAACGCGCTTCGGGGCGGGCGCGGCGGATTTGTTCGATGACACCGAAGCTCACGCCGCTACCGCCGTGGACGGCAACGCCGGACGGTTTGTTGATGACCAAAAGCGCATCGTCTTCGTAAACGATGTCAAACTCGCGCGCAGGCGCGGCCTGGCTTTCAGACGGCCTTTGCTTTTCGGCGATGCGTATCGGCGGAATGCGGACGGTATCGCCTGCCTGAATGCGGTTGTCGGGTTTGCAGCGTTTTTTGTTCAGCCGCACTTCGCCGGCGCGGATAATGCGATGGATATGGCTTTTCGGGACGCCTTTGAGGATTTTTATCAGATAGTTATCAAGGCGTTGGCCTTCCTCATGTTCGGCAACGGCAATCAGGCTGACTGAATCTTTGCGTATTGCGTGCATTTTCTCTATAATCCCAAACGTCCGTTTCTGGACCCGAACCTGCCGTCGCAGGCCGTCTGAAACGGATTTATTGTTAAAACGAGATTTTATATTAAAAACGCACTCCGCAAAGCATTTCCTTGTGTTTGTTCAAAGCCGGCAAACGCAATCCCGTAATTAAGTTTGAATTGAACCTGCCGTCCGGCCGGGCGTAAGACGCAGTCCGCGCAGCACCGTCCGAAATTACCGGCGCTACGATAATAAGAAGATGTAGGCTGCCTTAATTTTGTCCGAAGCATCAGCATTCGGACGGCAGCGGAACCATCAACCTTTCCGCCGCATTGTTCTTTATTTCCTTCTTTATCCGAATCCGTCCGCACATGGCTTGAGTTCAAGCATGCAACCTTGCGGATTTCAAATCAAATACTGGTTACACGGGGATTTTCCCATCTTGCCTTTGAAGAGTGCCAACCGGACAGACAGGCCGTCTGAAAAAGATATTCACAAATCAAACGGCCGCTGTTCACGAGGTGACTATGAAAAGAATGTTATTCAACGCAACGCAGGCCGAAGAGCTGCGCGTTGCCATTGTCGATGGCCAAAACCTTTTGGACTTGGACATCGAAACGCTGGGTAAAGAACAGCGTAAAGGCAATATCTACAAAGGTATCATTACCCGCATCGAGCCGTCGCTGGAAGCGTGTTTCGTCGATTACGGAACCGACCGCCACGGCTTTTTGCCGTTTAAGGAAGTATCGCGTTCATATTTCCGCGACTACGAAGGCGGCAGGGCGCGTATTCAGGACGTGCTCAAAGAGGGCATGGAAGTTATCGTCCAAGTCGAAAAAGACGAGCGCGGTAACAAAGGCGCGGCACTGACCACTTTCATCAGCCTGGCCGGCCGCTATTTGGTATTGATGCCGAACAACCCGCGCGGCGGCGGCGTATCCCGCCGTATCGAAGGCGAAGAGCGTCAAGAGTTGAAAGCCGCCATGGCCGAACTCGACATTCCAAACGGCATGAGCATCATCGCGCGTACCGCAGGCATCGGCCGCAGCGCGGAAGAGTTGGAATGGGATTTGAACTATCTCAAACAACTCTGGCAAGCCATTGAAGAAGCAGGCAAAGCACACCATGACCCTTACCTGCTCTTTATGGAAAGCTCGCTGCTGATTCGTGCAATTCGCGACTATTTCCGTCCCGATATCGGCGAGATTTTGGTGGATAATCAAGAAGTTTATGACCAAGTTGCCGAGTTCATGAGCTACGTCATGCCGAGCAATGTAGGCCGTCTGAAACTCTATCAAGACCACACGCCGCTGTTCTCCCGCTTCCAAATCGAACACCAAATCGAAAGTGCGTTCTCACGCAGCGTCAGCCTGCCTTCCGGCGGCGCGATTGTGATCGACCACACCGAAGCCCTGGTTTCCATCGACGTCAACTCTGCGCGTGCCACACGCGGCTCGGATATTGAAGACACCGCGTTCAAAACCAATATGGAAGCCGCCGAAGAGGTTGCCCGTCAAATGCGCCTGCGCGACTTGGGCGGTTTGGTCGTCATCGACTTCATCGACATGGAAAATCCGAAACACCAGCGCGATGTTGAAAACGTCCTGCGCGACGCGCTCAAAAAAGACCGCGCACGCGTGCAAATGGGCAAACTTTCGCGTTTCGGCCTTTTGGAATTGAGCCGCCAACGTTTGAAACCGGCTTTGGGCGAAAGCAGCCATGTTGCGTGTCCGCGCTGTGCCGGTACCGGCGTCATCCGCGGCATTGAATCCACCGCCCTGCACGTTTTGCGCATCATTCAAGAAGAAGCAATGAAAGACAACACCGGCGAAGTGCATGCACAAGTGCCTGTCGATGTTGCCACCTTCCTGCTGAATGAAAAACGCGCCGAGCTGTTTGCGATGGAAGAGCGCTTGGATGTGAACGTCGTCCTGATTCCAAACATCCACTTGGAAAATCCGCACTACGAAATCAACCGCATCCGCATTGATGACGTAGAAGAAGACGGCGAACCGAGCTACAAACGTGTCGCCGAGCCGGAAGAAGACGAATCCGCCAAACCTTTCGGCAGCGAAAAAGCCAAAGCTTCCCGTCCTGAGCCAGCTGTCAAAGGCGTACGCCATACCCAACCTGCACCGACTGTCACCCCTGAGCAAAAAGCCTCTTGGTGGGACAGCTTCAAAGCTTGGTTGAAACGCATTTTCGGCGGCGAGCCTGCACCTGCCGCAGTTGCTCCAGAGCCTGCCGAAAAACGCACTACAACCAACCGCAGCCAAAACAGCAACCGCCGTTCAAACAGCCGCCGTCAAAATCCACGCCGCAACAACAAACACGACGGCAGCAAAGTCGAAGTGCGCGAAGTGAATGCCGAAGCTGCCGACAGCAAGTTTGAAGAAAACAAATCAAGCGAAAGCCGCAACGACGAGCGTAAAGACACTCGTCGCAACCGCAACCGTAACAACCGCCGCGATGATCGCAACAACGAACGCAACCGTGTTGAGGAAGTGGTTGAAGACGTAAACGTTCAAGAAGTGGCTGCACTGGCTGAGATGCCGTCTGAAACCCAAGCGGAACAAAACGGCAATAAACGCCGCCGCAACAACGGCCGTAACGAGCGCAACCGTCATCAATCTGCGGAAAACCGTGTTGAGGACGTGAACGTTCAAGCCGATGGCGAACAGGCGCCAGTGGAAGCGGACGACAACGCCCGCAGCGAAGAGGGTGTAAAAAACAACGGCCGTCAAGGACGCGACCGCAACAACCGTCAGCGTAACAACCGCAACGACCGTCGTTCCAACAGCAAAAAACGCAATATCCCGTCTTCGGCAAAAATCGAGCAATACCTGAACATTACCGATACCGCCGACAAAGTCCTCTTTGCCGTAGCGCATGTTTTGGGTTTGAACGAAACGGTTGAAGCTGTAAATGCGACATTGTCTTCTGAAAGCGACCAAGCCGAGCCGCTGGTGATTGTGGTATCCGAGCCTGAAGTTACCAGCGCAGAGCCATTCGTATTTGCGATTGAAAGCGAAGACGAGCCTGCCGTAGTGCAAACTGAAGGCGCTGATGCTGAACAAGCCCTGCTTGCTTCTGCAGTCAGCAACGTCAAAGAAGCCATTTCTGCGGTATTATCTCCGAATGAAACGGCTACTGTTGCACCGGTTGAAGTACCAACCGAAACTGTTGCCACACAAACTGAAGCCGTAGCCGAAGCAGCGCCTGTCGCAATCGTTGTGCCTGAGAGCTTGGGCGATTTGATCTTTGTTGAAACCGATCCGCAAGCCGTTGCTGCTTTTGCCGCGCAGCCACAACCTGAACCGGTTGCTAAAACACGCCGTTCGGATGTGCCTAAAGTAGAAGTGGAAGACGTAGCAGTCGAAATGATTTTGGTGGAAACACGCAAAGACTAAGATTGGTTTTCCAGTTAAAAGCCCGATGTTGAACGCATCGGGCTTTTTTACAGGAGAAGTGCTACGACTATAGGGAATAGTTAAGAAAAGGAAATTTCTTTTGAGGAGAGTGAGAAGTATGAAACATCAAGAAGTTGGAGTTCTCGATGTTTAAAGGTCAGAATCATTGCTACCTTGAAAGACTTAGCCTTTACATAGGGGTGGCCTGTATAAAAAATAAGATCATGGAAGTATGAATATGAAGTTAAGATATTTTGAATTAGATAGGCCTTATGTGGAAAATCGCCAAAGGATCGAGGAGTTGATGGACTCAGCTTCGTTAAGATACGAGGAGGCCAGGATAGAGGACTACAATCAAAATTGGAAATGTCGTAGAAAAGCGTTTGTATATGAATCGAAGTGTATGACGTCTATGGTTGAGCGACTCTTCAAGCCTGTTCCAACTAAGGATTGTTGGAAAATCATCATAGAATGTATGGATAAGGTCTGCAATCCTTGTATCGTAAACTTACTTGGTGTCTATACTGTTCAGGTTCCATTTGATTTTTGTACCTATGAAGCTTTAGGTCCTGTTGATAAGAAAAAGCTGCTCTTGGTTGCCTTAGTGGAAGGGGCAAGCCGTGTGTTTCACGAGCTCTCTATTCCATTCTGTTTACTTGGGGATGTAGTGAATAAAATAGAGAGGAACCATTATGAAAATAGCTGGGTATGGAAAAAGAAGAAGATTCAATCCACCATTTTTTCCATTCAAGTGGAACATCAGATCGATAAAGTTGACTTGTTTTGGAATATTGAAAATAAAGACAAGAGTATTCGTTATTTGATTCAAACCTGTTCTGCTCATGAAATGGATTATGGCGCTTACCTTGGTAAATTAGAGGTAAACGATAATTTCCTTTATCTATTGGGTAAAAATAATGAGGTCGTAAGCAAGGTTTCTATAAATGAATGAAAGATAGCTGCTTGTAGTTCTTCTTAAACTGCCAACTATGTCAGAGTGATGGAGTTAGAAAAGGCCGTCTGAAATGGTTTCAGACGGCCTTGGTTTGTGTGTATGTTTAGGTATTGTGATTATTTTTTGTTCAGAGAGTCACGGATTTCGCGCAACAACAGAACTTCTTCGCTAGGCTCTGCTGGTGCTTCTTCAGCAGGAGCTTCGTTTTTTTTCACGGAGTTGATGGCTTTAACCACGCAGAAGATGGCAGCGGCGATGATCAGGAAGCTGATAACGGTGTTGATGAACAGACCAATGTTCAGGGTAACGGCACCGGCTGCTTGAGCGGCCGCCAGGCTGGCGTAACCAGCTTCAGGAGCAGCTTGTGCGCCGTCTTTCAGTGTAATGAACAGGTTGGAGAAATCAACGCCGCCGATCAACAGACCGATAGGAGGCATGATTACATCGTCAACCAATGATTTGACGATGCCGCTGAATGCTGTACCGACAACCATACCGACTGCGAGGTCGACAACGTTGCCGCGCATAATAAATTCTTTAAATTCTGAAGCGATTGACATAATTAATCTCCTGTATGTGTTTGAGTCAAAATCAGATGTGATTCAATTAATCGGCAGGCATCTTAACGCTTTATTAGTTAAGAAGAATTCAATAATGTTAAATTTTGTATTTTATGCCAAAAATGTCCTGCTTCTATGCCTTCTGTATGAAAAACAGGCCGTCTGAAAATTTTCTGTTACTTTTTTACACCACTTTTTATCAGCGGCTAAGTATCAGATAACATGAATGTTATCTTTAGAATCAATGCTCTATCTTGCCTTTTAAATGAGATGAAATGATAACGTTGTAATGTTAGTAACATAATGCGCCAAGGCATACGGCAATCATGTTTCATACGTGTATTTGAATTTCAGACGGCCTTATCGGTTATGCCATCATTTAAACCATAATGTAATGGCCATAAAAAAACGCACTTTCATGAAGAAAGTACGTTTTGTGTGAAAACCGTTTAGTTCTCTTCGTCGTTCAGCGCGTTGATGCTGTAACCGCCGTCAACGTAGGTAATCTCGCCGGTGATGCCGGAAGCGAGGTCGGACAAGAGGAAGGCGGCGGTGTTGCCGACTTCTTCAGTGGTAACGTTGCGGCCCAGTGGGTTGTGGGAAGCGACGTGGCCTAAGAGTTTGCTTAAATCGGCGATGCCGGAAGCGGCCAGGGTTTTGATCGGGCCTGCAGAGATGCCGTTGCAGCGGATGCCTTCTTTGCCCAGGCAGGCGGCAGTGAAGCGGATGCCGGCTTCGAGGCTGGCTTTGGCCATGCCCATAACGTTGTAGTTAGGAATGGCACGAACGGCGCCCAAATAGCTCAGGGCAACGATTGCGGCGTTGCGGCCCTGCATCATCGGACGTGCGGCTTTGGCCAGCGCAGGCAGGCTGTATGCGGAGATTTCGTGAGCGGTGTTGAACGCTTCGCGGCTGATGCTGTCGAGGAAGTCGCCGCTCAAAGCTTCTTTAGGGGCGAAGCCGATGGAGTGAACGAGGCCGTCCAAGCCGTCCCAGTGTTTGCCCAAGTCAACGAAAACTTGGTTGATTTCGTCATCGCTGGCAACGTCGCAGCGGAACACGAGTTCGGAGCCGAGTTCGGCCGCCATTTTACGGACGCGCTCTTCCAGTTTGTCGACAACATAAGTAAATGCCAATTCCGCGCCTTGTTCGCGGCAGGCTTTGGCGATGCCGTAAGCGATGGAACGCTCGGAGATCATGCCGGTAATCAGAATTTTTTTGCCTTGCAAAAAGCCCATTTTCTTATCCTTTAGCAGTGGTATTGCGGTTGCATTAAACTGCGCATTATAGCAAAAACCGCTGTTTCGGCATAGAAAATAACGGATAACCCTTTGTCTTGCCTCAAATAGAGATGAGGTTGCCTGCCGAGGCCGTCTGAAACCTGACGGAACGGCGGCAAAACGTTATACTTGATAGTCTTAATGACCGATGTTTCAGGAGTGAACCATGCCCGAGCAAAACCGCATTCTTTGCCGAGAACTCAGCCTGTTGGCGTTTAACCGCCGTGTACTGGCTCAGGCGCAGGATACGAAAGTTCCTTTGTTGGAACGTTTGCGTTTCCTGTGCATCGTGTCTTCCAATTTGGACGAATTTTTTGAAGTGCGCATGGCGTGGTTGAAACGCGAAAACAAATTGCGTCCGCATCAGCTGCTCGACAACGGCAAAACCGCGGCCGAAACCATCGAAGCGGTGGCGAAAGAGGCGCAGGCCTTGATCCGCGAGCAGTACGATCTGTTTAACAAAGTATTGCAGCCTGCACTCAGCCGCGCCGGCATTCATTTCTATCGCCGCCACAAATGGACGGCCGCGCAGAAAAAATGGATCGAGAACTATTTCGACAACGAGCTGTTGCCCATTCTCACACCCATTGGACTTGATCCGTCACACCCGTTTCCGCGCCCGTTAAACAAATCGCTCAACTTCGCCGTCGAACTTGAAGGCACGGATGCGTTCGGCCGTCCGTCAGGAATGGCGATTGTGCAGGCTCCGCGCATTTTGCCGCGCGTCGTCCCCATGCCGTCTGAAATTTGCGGCGGCGATGCAGGCTTTGTGTTCTTGTCTTCGATTTTGCATGCCCATGTCGGCAAACTCTTTCCCGGCATGAAGGTCAAAGACTGCCATCAGTTCCGCCTCACGCGTGACAGTGATTTGACGGTTGATGAAGAAGATTTGAAAAACCTGCGTGCCGCGATTCAAAACGAATTGCACGACCGCGAATACGGCGACGGCGTGCGCTTGGAAGTGGCGGATACTTGTCCGGCGCATATTCACGACTTCCTGCTTGCCCAGTTCAAACTGACTTCTGCCGAGCTGTATCAGGTCAAAGGGCCGGTCAATTTGGTGCGCCTCAATGCCGTCCCCGATTTGGTGGACAGGCCAGATTTGAAGTTTCCGCCGCGCAATGCAGGCCGTCTGAAAGCCTTGCGCAAAAACGGCTCCGTATTCAAACTGGTTAAACAGTCGCCTATCTTGCTGCACCACCCGTATCAGTCTTTCGATCCGGTTGTCCAAATGATACGCGAGGCTGCAGCCGATCCAGATGTATTGGCCGTCAAAATGACCATCTACCGCACCGGTAGCAATTCCGAGCTTGTACGCGCATTGATGAAGGCTGCGCTGGCGGGCAAGCAGGTTACCGTCGTGGTCGAACTCATGGCGCGTTTTGACGAAGCCAACAACGTCAACTGGGCGAAACAGCTGGAAGAGGCGGGCGCGCACGTCGTGTACGGCGTATTCGGCTACAAAGTCCACGCCAAAATGGCTTTGGTTATCCGTCGCGAAGACGGCGTGCTCAAGCGTTATGCCCACCTCGGTACCGGTAACTACCACCAAGGCACATCGCGCATCTACACCGACTTCGGCATCATCACCGCCGACGAACAAATCACTGCCGATGTGAACACTTTATTTATGGAAATCACAGGTTTGGGCAAGCCGGGCCGTCTGAACAAGCTCTATCAAAGCCCGTTTACCCTGCACAAAATGGTCATCGACCGCATCAAGCAGGAAACCGAACACGCCAAAGCCGGCAAACCGGCGCGGATTACCGTCAAGATGAACTCACTCATCGAGCCGAGCGTGATTGATGCGCTGTATCAGGCCAGCGCGGCAGGCGTGCAAATCGACCTGATTGTACGTGGTATGTGTACTTTGCGCCCGGGTGTAAAAGGTTTGTCCGAAAACATCCGCGTCCGTTCCATTATCGGCCGCCAACTCGAACACTCGCGCGTGTATTGCTTCCATAACAACGGCGCAGACGACACTTTTATCTCCAGCGCCGACTGGATGGGTCGCAACTTCTTCCGCCGCATTGAAGTCGCCACGCCGATTACCACCCCCGAACTCAAAGAACGCGTGATCCGCGAAGGTTTGGAAATGGCCTTGGAAGACAATACCCAGGCTTGGCTGATGCAGCCTGACGGCAGCTATGTCCGCACACAGCCGCAAGACGGCGAGCCTGCGTTTGGTTTGCAGGAAGGTTTGTGGAAAATATACGGACGTTAAATTAAATAATGTCTCAGGCCGTCTGAAACGCAGGTTTCAGACGGCCTTTTTTGATTTTGACGTTATAATTCCGTTTCCCAATCTTTCAGACGGCCTTTCCTATGAAATCTTACCCCGATTCCTATCTCCATTTTGAAAACCTCGAATCTCCCGAAACGCAAGAGTTTGCCGCTGCGGCGCATGCCGAAACGCGCGTCCGTTTTTTAGAAAACGACAAGGCGCGCGCATTGTCCGACGGCATTTTGGCGCAGTTGCAGGATACGCGGCAGATTCCGTTTTGTCAGGAACACCGCGCGCGGATGTACCATTTCCATCAGGACGCGGAATATCCAAAAGGTGTGTACCGCGTGTGTACGGCGGCGACTTACCGTTCCGGTTATCCTGAGTGGAAAATCCTGTTTTCAGTGGCGGATTTCGACGAATTGCTCGGCGACGATGTGTATTTGGGCGGCGTGTCGCACTTGGTGGAAAAGCCCAACCGCGCGTTGTTAACACTGAGCAAATCGGGCGGCGATACGGCGTACACGCTGGAAGTGGATTTGGAAGCAGGGGAGTTGGTAGAAGGCGGTTTTCACTTTCCGGCAGGCAAAAACCATGTGTCGTGGCGCGATGAAAACAGCGTATGGGTGTGTCCGGCTTGGGACGAACGCCAGTTGACCGAATCGGGCTATCCGCGCGAAGTGTGGCTGGTGGAACGCGGCAAAAGTTTCGAGGAAAGCCTGCCGGTGTATCAAATTGCCGAAGACGGCATGATGGTGAACGCGTGGCGTTATCTCGACCCGCAGGGTTCGCCGATTGATTTGATTGAAGCGTCGGACGGTTTTTATACCAAGACGTATTTGCAGGTGTCAGCCGAAGGCGAGGCGAAACCGTTGAACCTGCCCAACGATTGCGATGTGGTCGGTTATCTAGCCGGACATCTTTTGCTGACGCTGCGCAAAGACTGGAACCGCGCGAATCAAAGCTATCCGAGTGGCGCATTGGTGGCAGTAAAATTAAACCGCGGCGAATTGGGCGCGGCGCAGCTTTTGTTTGCGCCCGATGAAACGCAGGCATTGGAAAGCGTGGAAACGACCAAGCGTTTTGTGGTGGCGAGCCTGCTGGAGAACGTACAAGGCCGTCTGAAAGCATGGCGCTTTACCGACGGCAAATGGCAGGAAGTCGAGTTGCCGCGCCTGCCTTCGGGTGCATTGGAAATGACCGACCAACCGTGGGGCGGCGACGTGGTTTACCTTGCCGCCAGCGATTTCACTACGCCGCTGACGCTGTTTGCGCTGGATTTGAACGTGATGGAATTGACCGTCATGCGCCGTCAGCCGCAGCAGTTTGATTCAGACGGCATCAACGTGCAGCAGTTTTGGACGACTTCGGCCGACGGCGAGCGCATTCCTTATTTCCACGTCGGCAAAAACGCCACGCCCGACACGCCAACTTTGGTTTATGCCTACGGCGGTTTTGGCATTCCCGAATTGCCGCATTATCTCGGTAGTGTCGGCAAATATTGGCTGGAAGAGGGCAATGCCTTTGTATTGGCGAACATCCGTGGCGGCGGCGAATTCGGCCCGCGCTGGCATCAGGCGGCGCAGGGAATCAGCAAACATAAAAGCGTCGACGATTTGCTTGCCGTCGTGCGCGATTTGTCCGAACGCGGCATGAGTTCGCCCAAACACATCGGTTTGCAGGGCGGCAGCAACGGCGGCCTGATTACCGCCGCCGCCTTCGTGCGCGAACCGCAAAGCATCGGCGCACTGGTGTGCGAAGTGCCGCTGACCGACATGATCCGTTATCCGCTACTGTCCGCCGGTTCAAGTTGGACGGACGAATACGGCAATCCGCAAAAATACGAAGTCTGCAAACGCTGGCTGGGCGAATTGTCGCCGTATCACAATCTTTCAGACGGCATCAATTATCCGCCAGCGCTCATCACCACCAGCCTCAGCGACGACCGCGTCCATCCCGCCCACGCGCTCAAGTTCTACGCCAAACTGCGCGAAACCTCCGCACAATCATGGCTCTATGCTCCCGACGGCGGCGGCCATACCGGCAACGGCACGCAACGCGAATCCGCCGACGAACTTACCTGCGTATTGCTGTTTTTGAAAGAGTTTTTGGGGTAGAAGCAAGCAGCAGGACTGACCGTTTTGTAAAGTTGAGAAACAAAATACTCTTGTTTCGGCAAGTGAAAAGAAGGCCGTCTGAAAAACGAATATTAAAGTTTTTCAGACGGCCTTCTTTTCTTTTAACTTTCAACATATCCCGATAAAATGGACACTTTGTAAGTGATCATTGATGGAAGACGCAATTATGGCAACCGAACCGAAAAATTATACACGATTTAGAAAATAATTTCAAACAAAACAATATATTAAAACTCAAACAAATCTTTCCCGAAGTCTTTTGCGAAGACCAAATCGACTTTGAGAAACTCAAACTCGTCCTTGGCGCAGAAAACCTTGCCGGTGTGGGCGAATGTTATCAACTCGATGCTGTAGAAACTAGTAGCGTTGTTTACAGTATTTCCAGGAGAATACTGAAACATGAACATGCACAAAAACACCCGTCTCATCCCGTCTCTGGATTTGGATATCCTCAACGGCATCATGCGCCAAGCCGTGTTGCAGCAGCTGCAAACCTACTTGGGCGCGGACACCATCATCGAAACACACATCACCCGCGACATGCTCGAACGCGCAGAAAAAATCCGCCTCTCCAACGCCTTGAGGGGCGTGTTTGAGGCGGATTTGGTGTACTAGGAACAATCAATGATTTCTCGGAAATGGATAAAGCCTGAAGGCGATTATTCGTTAGACGGTTTATCTGTCTGAGACGGTTTATCTGTCTGAGACTTGTGCGTTTGCAATATTATGCTCACTACCTTACCCTCATAACGCTGGCGTAACCACGCCTGTATCCGCTCGTAATCTTTGGCAGGTAGTGGCTGCTCCAATTCGAGAGAGACAATGACGATATCGTCATATGTATCTGTCTTCGGTTCTGCGTTTTTTTGGCTTTCAGACTGTTCGGAAACAGGCGTTGTTTGCGCTTTATCCCAAGCCAAGCCGCGTCCGACAACGATTTTTTCCGCTTCCGGATATTGGGCTTTTAATTCCTTAAGTACCGCAGCATCGTCAGCACCGGCGGTATCGGCAGTTTTGCCCGCAAGCACGGTATCGATGTAGGCTTGCTGCTCTTTCAGCTCATTTTGCTGCTGAACCGGGTTGTTTTGGCTTGCCAGCAATTCTTCGATTTTGGCATTGTCCCCTCCCGCATAGACCACGTTGACCTTCGGCTCTTTCACCCCCGACGCTTCAAGGCTTTTCACCAGTAAGGCGGAAATTTTCTCGGCATTGCCCGTTCCATTGACAATCAGATCGACTTTATTTTCTCTATAGTTCAACATCTTACGCAGTACGAAAAAACCTTCCTGTTGCTTCGCAGTGGCAATGGCAGCATTGGCTCTGGTGTTGAAGATTTCCTGACTCACCAGTCTTGATGCCATATATCCGCTCGGAATCATCACTGTCAACACTACGGCTGTGATAATAATACGGTGTAGTCTGCGTTTGGTCTCACTTACCAGCCCCCTGCGCGGCAGCTTGAGCAGCTTGGAAAACAACAAGGTCGCAAAAGCGATGAATACGCAGTTGATGGCAAAAAGATATGAAGCACCGAGAAAGTAGTGCCAGTTGCCATGTGCCAGTCCGTAGCCCGCAGTACACAGGGGCGGCATCAATGCGGTAGCAATCGCCACACCCGGTATGGCATTGCCTCCCTCTTTTCGGGTCAGCGCCACAATACCCGCACTACCGCCGAAGAAGGCAATCAACACATCCCAAAGGGTCGGCTGAGTACGCGCCAAAATCTCGCTTTGCGCCTCTTTAAGCGGGGTTAACAGGAAATACAGTGTAGCGGTAACCAAACTGATGACGATGAACACAATAATATTGCGTGCTGCTTGGCGGATCAGTGCAGTATCGCCTACCGCGGCACCGTAACCCATACCGACGATCGGCCCCATTAACGGGGAAATCAACATCGCCCCGATCACTACTGCCGTGCTGTTTACATTCAAACCGATACTCGCCACGGCAATGGCAAACATTAATACCCACATGTTAGGTCCAGATACCCGCGTATTGGCACGGATGGCAGCATCGATTTTGTCAGGATGAGCTTGGTCATGTGCAAGGTTGAATACATCTTGCAGTTTGGTCATGGCACCATTGTCTTCTTGTTTCTGCTTTTCTTGTATTTCCTGATTTTTACTTTCTTCCTGATCTTGCATATGCGTATCCTAAAGTTTTAATAGTTTATTTTAAGCATCTAATTCATAAAGAATTTTTGAGTAATGAAATAATGCCTTGCCATTACGGCTAAATCTGACAGGCACACTTCCCGCAATATGCAATATATTAGCATACGTCCGCAAACTTTTCCTCCGTTAGATGAAGGAAGGGCAAAGTTGCCGTTACAGCAAGCCGTAACGTGGGCTTTACCCACGAGATGAATGCCAAAATGAAAGTCTATGTGACTGTTGTCGGATTTAGTTGTTGGATGGTGGATTTCGTGGGCAAAGCCCACGCTACTTGGGTTATCCCAAATCTGCCTTGATTGAATAAAAGGTCGTCTGAAAATGAACGCGAACGGGTTTCCCTAACACCCAAATCCCAAAGTTTTCAGACGACCTTATTTTTGCCTGCAACCTGCCCCCTCTCCCGTCTCGCGGGAGAGGGCTGGGGAGAGGGTGGCTCTGCGGACTGTACGAATTTGATTTGACCTAAACTCCAAAAGCCACCCCAATCCCAACCTTCCCCCGCCGGACGGGGGAAGGGACAAGTTCCGTTGCAACAACGAGTAGCGTGGGTTCTACCCACGATATAAATGCAAGAATAACCGCTAAATTCAAATTGTGGACAACAGGCTCGCGGACGAGGCCCACGCTACTCATTAACTTCCAAGCCCCCATTAATCTCATAAAAAGGTCGTCTGAAAACGGGGAAATCAGTTTTCAGACGACCTTTCCGCTTATTAACTTATTGATACCAAAGAAAAACAAATTCCCGCTTGTAGGTTAAAATCAGCCTATGCTAATATGCGCAACAACAGGTTTTTCCAGAATAATCTGTGCTAAAATGTAGGATTAGATGGAAAACTCTATCCGAATTCGGTACAATACCGACGAATTATTTCCCTTAAACAACCTGCCGCAAGGCGAAAAGGAACGACTGACATGTCAAACATCGAACAACAAGTTAAAAAAATTGTTGCTGAACAACTGGGCGTAAACGAAGCCGAAGTGAAAAATGAATCTTCTTTCCAAGACGATTTGGGTGCTGACTCTCTGGACACCGTAGAACTGGTGATGGCTTTGGAAGAAGCTTTCGGCTGCGAAATCCCTGACGAAGACGCTGAAAAAATCACTACCGTACAATTGGCTATCGACTACATCAACGCCCACCAAGGCTAATCGGTCGCACCAAACATCCAGCCTCTGCTGCGCCATCGCAATAGAGGCTTTTACCTTATTATTAAACCCCTGAAATTTCAGACGGCATGAGTTTTGCCCGTTTTCACGAAGAAAATAAGCAAGGCTGCCGCGAAAATCCCGACAACCAACAGCGAGATTATCATGAGTCAGAGAAGAGTAGTCATCACAGGTCTTGGCCAAGTATCACCGGTCGGCAACGACGTCGCCACCGCATGGAGCAATCTGCTCGCAGGCAAAAGCGGCATCGGACGGATTACCCGCTTTGACGCATCCGACATCAACAGTCAAATCGCCGGCGAAGTACGCGATTTCGATATCGGCCAATACATCAGCGCGAAAGAAGCGCGCCGTATGGACGTGTTCATCCACTACGGTATTGCCGCCGCCCTGCAGGCGATTAATGATTCAGGCTTGGACGACTTGGAAACCCTCGACAAAGACCGCGTCGGTGTCAATATCGGCTCCGGTATCGGCGGCCTGCCGAGCATTGAAGCGACCGGCAAAGCCGTTATCGAAGGCGGCGCGCGCAAAATCAATCCTTTCTTTATCCCAGGCTCGCTGATTAACCTGATTTCCGGTCACGTAACCATCCTCAAAGGCTACCGCGGCCCGAGCTACGGCATGGTTTCTGCCTGTACAACCGGCGCACACTCCATCGGCGACTCTGCGCGACTGATTAAATACGGCGACGCAGACGTTATGATTGCCGGTGGTGCAGAAGGCGCGATCAGCACTTTGGGCGTCGGCGGTTTTGCCGCTATGAAGGCACTTTCTACCCGCAACGACGATCCTGCTACCGCTTCCCGTCCGTGGGACAAAGGCCGTGATGGTTTCGTTATCGGCGAAGGTGCTGGCGTGCTGGTGTTGGAAGAATTGGAACACGCGAGAAAACGCGGCGCGAAAATTTACGCCGAAATCGTCGGCTTCGGCATGAGCTCCGATGCCTACCACATTACCGCGCCTAACGAAGAAGGCCCTGCATTGGCGGTTACCCGCGCCCTGAAAGATGCCGGCCTGAATCCTGAAGACGTAGATTACGTCAACGCACACGGTACATCGACTCCTTTGGGTGATGCCAACGAAACCAAAGCCATCAAACGCGCTTTGGGTGATCATGCGCGTAAAGTCATCGTTAACTCCACCAAATCTATGACCGGCCACTTGCTTGGCGCAGCCGGCGGTGTGGAGGCGTTGTACAGCGTGTTAGCGGTATACGAGCAAAAATCTCCACCTACCATCAACATCTTTGAACAAGACGTTGAAGCCGGTTGCGATCTGGACTACTGTGCCAACGAAGCGCGTGACGCGAAAATTGATGTTGCCATCTCCAATTCCTTCGGCTTTGGCGGTACCAACGGCACATTGGTATTCA
>ERZ773265.541-NODE-541-length-22832-cov-5.124160_pt1 | contig 22832 bp, 15 predicted proteins | sample MGYA00580512_ERZ773265 | MGnify/ENA primary metagenome ERZ773265 (study PRJEB29015, sample SAMEA2738169) | human oral metagenome | biome: human oral; feature: human-associated habitat; material: saliva | place: China | collected 2183 ... | reverse complement strand
AAGGAGAGGTTGGTAAGAAAGCAGAGAATCTCATTCAACGCCAGTTTGAAGCATCCAAACCAATGGAAAAGTGCTACACAGATGTGACAGAGTTTGCCATTCCAAATAGCACACAGAAATTGTATTTATCGCCTGTTTTAGATGGCTTTAACAACGAAATTATTGCCTATAATCTCTCAACTTCACCAAACTTAGAACAAGTGAAAGCTATGTTAGACCAGGCCTTCACAGAGGAGCATTACGAAAATACAATTCTCCATAGTGACCAAGGTTGGCAATACCAACATCAGTATTATCATCAATTTTTAGAGGATAAAGGGATCCAACCGTCCATGTCACGTAAGGGAAATAGTCCAGACAATGGTATGATGGAGTCCTTCTTTGGCATTCTTAAGTCTGAGATGTTTTATGGTTATGAGAAGACGTTTCACTCACTCGAGCAATTGGAACAAGCTATTGTAGGCTATATTGATTATTACAACAACAAACGAATTAAGGTAAAATTAAAACATACTAAGATTAGTAGTGAGGAAATCTCCGACGGGAGAAAGTACTCACTACTTTTTCGTTATGTTAAAGTAGAGGTGTCTTGTTAAGTCGATGAGTCCTTTGGCGCTAGACGTCGTAACTAAAACTGGCAAGACACCTGTTTTAGGAAGAATGTTATCAAAGTATGTGGGACGAAAAACGTCGAGTATTGAAAATGACATCACTAAAGCAAGGAATCATTTAAGACAAAGAGGTAAGATTATGCGAGTAGTTTTTGGGATTGACGTGAGTAAAGCAAGTTCAGAAGTGGCCATCTTGGTCAATGGAGAGAAAATACATGGCTATACCATACCCAATGATGCCATCGGATTTAATCGACTACTCGAGGACTTGGGGACTGTTTACCAACCAGAGATTGTATTCGAGGCGACTGGTGTCTATTCTCGTCGTCTTCAGGCCTTCTTTGAGGATAATAGTTACGCTTATATACGGCTCAATCCCTTAGAATCCAAGAAACAATTAGATAGCTTGCGAGTGCGTAAAACCGATAAGATTGACGCTGAAAAACTAGCTACGTCTCAGTTCATCCTCAATCGTAAACCAAGCTATGTCCAAGAAGCGCTTTATCAAGAATTACGCGACCTTAGCCGTTTCTATCAGAATCTTACTGAGGATATTGTATGCTCTAAAAACCGCCTACACAAGGTTTTACAGGTCACTTTTCCTGAATTGGAAAACATCTTGTCGTCACCAACTGGGAAACAATATTGGAACTTAGTCATGGCTTTTCCATGTAATAGTTTTGTACTGGAGTTAGATGACGCCGCATTAAGAGCTATCATCCGTCAGTCTACATCAAAACGCATCTCTGAAAACCGTGTGACTTACTTAGTAGATAAGCTTACAAAACTAGCTAATCATTCTTATTGTGCGGTCAAGAAAACCTCTCCAATGATGGAAGAGGTCAAATACTATGCAGGGGAGTTACTTAGGCTTTCTGAATATAGACAAAGTGTTTTAGAGAAGATGATAACATTGGCTCAACCTTTGCCAGAATACGAGATTCTTCTCTCTATTCCTGGAATAGCTGAAACCACAGCGACAAGCATTATTGGTGAACTTGGTGACATTCGTCGATTTCACTCTGCCAATCAAATAAATGCTTTTATCGGCATTGACCTCAGACACTATGAATCTGGGGACTTTCTAGCCAAGGAACATATCACCAAACGTGGGAATCCCTATGCCAGAAAGATTCTCTTTAAGTGCATTCATAACATAGCTTCAGCTAGCCACACCAATCCTTGTCATATCGCAGACTTCTATGAGAAACGGAAAAGACAATCGCAAGTGACTTCAACCAAACCACACACGATTGCCTCTATACATCGTCTTATTAGAACAATGTATTACCTCATAACGCATAACAAACTTTACGATTATACTTCTACCCAAAATCGGTAAAATTGTTTATGCCATATGATTGTAACACCTTATCAAAAAAATCACTAGGTAAGGCGTTGTTTTTGCGTACACTTTTTACACTGAACCTTAGTTCAAAAATAGACAAATTCCTTAGTTTGATTATGGAATTCAATCTATTTTTTATCAAATGCCTTGACATGCTTGACAAATGGTAGAAAAGGACTCAGTCCTGTGCAATACAGAACTAAATCCTTTGGATAAATTAAATGTCTAACTTTTTGGGGTCAGTACATTTCATAGGGTGTTTTCATGCTGCAAAAGTGATACTAACAATACACTTCGCATTTTAAACAAAGTCAAATAGTGAAATTTCTTCGTAAACTTCTACTTCTTCTACCTCATTAACAGAGGTTTTAGAGACTACTTCTGTAGCAACATTGTCATTATGTTCTTCAGTCATTCCAAAGAGTTCAGAAATACTTTCTAGGAAGTCATCAGCCATATCAAGAACTTCTTGTGAAACAACAACATGAGTCGTTTCTTCAACGGTTTCTTGAGCAACTACTTCTTCTTCCTCGAAGGCAGCTTCTGCTTCATCTACTGACTCATCGATAGCTTCAACAAGTTCGCTTTCTTCATCAGGATTATAGCTATCACTATATTCCTCAGTGATTGAGCTAACTTTTACATCCGAGTCCTCATCCATTTCTGGATGGTCTGCCTTGTACTGCAATTCAAAAGCATTGATTGCTTCTTCAATTTGCTCTACAGTAGGCTTCTTAGACTCGTCCTCGACTTCGATAAGAGGATTAACAATGGCACGTTTTGCTGATACATAGTCAAGACGAGCTTGGTCTGCAAAAACATCTGCAGCTTCTCCTCGCTTAATAGTATCTGCACAACGGTTAATGTTTTCCTGCAAGAGTTTGGCTTGTTTATCCATACCATCAATAACATTGTTGATACGCTGGATGGTCCCAATACCACTCGCAAAATCTAAACGAACAGCATAGCTATTTTGACCAATAATATGCAAATCAAGCATGCGTTCTGGTTGCCAAGGTGATTTTTGTTCCAACGCACGAAGGACAAAACCACGATAATGAGCAAGGGTTGTCATTTTCATATGGAGTGGATCAGAGGCAACATTCATCTGCATAGCATAGTTCAGTTGATTTCCTGCAACATCTTTCTTAGTTGCTTCGTATCCATCTGGTTCAAATGTCATAACAAATGGGTTATGTTCAACCTCATATTTCTTACCATCTTCTTTTTCAACCACTTCTTTCCAAGGTTTTGTCTTTTCTGCAAGCTCTTTATCCTGGACTAATAGAGAAAGTTTCTTCTCGTAATTTTCCTTATCTTTAAGGGCTTGCTTAATACGTTTTTGAGACAAAGAAATATCACGTTTCCAAGCCTTACGACGATTAGACAACAACTCAAATTCGTTATCAAGTTCCATCTTAAGTTTAAGATATGGATTGCCTGTCGCAATAGCTTTAAATTCAGAGGCTGAGAGTGTTTGCTCGTCAATATCCTCTGAAGCTCGCATCGGAGTACGACTGGTCATGATTTGCGTAATATAACGGAGCTTTGTTTCTTGAATCTGCCAAAGGTAGTTATCAAAGCTTCCTTTAGTGATATAGTGGAAAATATTTACCTTACGATAGATATTTCCTTGACGAACCAAGCGTCCATTACGTTGGATAATATCAGACGGTTTCCAAGGCACATCGAGATGATGAACAGCTTTCATACGACGTTGTACGTTAAGACCGGTTCCTCCTTTTTCCGTTGAAGCCATGAGAATACGAATCTCACCAGCATTCATTTGACGTTGAAGTTGAAGCTTAGCCTTTTTGTTAGCAGCATCGTGAATAAAAGCAATCTCTTCTTCTGGAATTCCTCGTTCAACAAGCAAATCTTTTAATTCTTGATAAACAGAGAAACCCTTGCCATTAGGAGTTCCAAGGTCAGAGAAAATCATTTGTGTCCCTTTATGCTTAGCCTCCATGTGATAAATCTTATCCACTCGCTCAACCACTTGCATGAGTTTATCTGCATCAGCTCTTACATAGAGCTCTGCATCAAGCAAACGCATATCTAATGCCAACTTTCTGGCTTCACTAGTAATTTTGAGCATGTTATCTTCACAAGGATCTACATTCCCATTTTTAACTCGGTCTGAGCGTTCTACAAGCTCGTCCAAATAAACCTTTTGGTTATCAGTCAACTGACTTTCAACCGCCACCTTTTCTACCATTGGAACTGGAAGATTAAGGTCTTCAGTCATTTGGATATCTGCAGTCTGACGATAAATCGCCATCAGCTCAGGAAGATTCATAAATTTAGCAAAGCGTTTACGTGAAATGTACTTATCTCCGGTTGGATTAAGCTCGAGACTATTCTCAACAATCCCAAACGCACCAACCCAAGCATCAAAGAAACTGACACCGAAATGTTCCATAACATCTGGTTGAAGGTAATTCATCATCGTATACATTTCACTGATAGAGTTGGAAACAGGCGTACCAGTCGCAAAAACAACATGACGTGTATCATGCTCTTCCTGAAGCACGCGCACCTTCATTTCCATATCCATATTCTTTTTTGAGGTACGGTTGGTAATACCAGCAACGTTCCCCAAACGTGTCATAGGACGGACATTCTTGTACCCGTGGGCTTCATCAACAAAGAGCATATCAATACCAAGGCTCTCAAAGTTGATAAACTCATCAATACCAGTCTTGTTTTCAAGCAACGTTTCTAAGTTTGCCTCAAGACTTCTACGCATCGATTGTGCTTGCTTGAATGTGATTTTGTCGTCATTAGCTTTTGCGTAACCAATGATCTCATCAAGCTCATCAATCTTTTCAGAAATAAAGGCTTGTTCACGTTCTTGTGAGACACGAACTTTCTCAAATTGAGAATGTCCAATCACAATTCCATCATAGTCGCTGGTTAGAATACGAGAAACGAACAAGCGACGACGTGACTTTTCAAAATCCTGCTCAGTCGTAACAAACACTTTCTTGGTAGGGTAGAAACGCATAATTTCTTGACCAAATTGTGCCGTTAGACTAGATGGAACCACAAACAATGGTTTATGAATAAGCCCAAGCTCTTTCATCTTGAAGGCCGCTGAAATCATGGTTAGTGTCTTACCAGTACCCACTTCGTGAGCGAGCAGTGCACGTCTCTCTTCAAGAATACGTTGTACGGCATTCTTTTGGTGAGGGCGAAGCTCTACTCCTTTAGCTAACCCATCAAATTCCAAGAGACTTCCATCATATTGACGTGTCACATAGCGATTAAAGACTTCATTGTAGGTATCTTCAATCACTTCTTGGACTGTTGGGTTTTCATGAATAAAGTTCTTAAAGCTTTCTTGTAGAACACGCTCACACTCACGTAGGTTTGCTGTAGCCACTTCATCAACCTTACGTATCGGGTTTTCAGTCGTACCAAAGTTACGCATGATTGTTGGTTGATTACTTGTAAGCAAGTGAGCCACAATATCTGTTGCGTGTGAGTAGCTTTTATTGTACTCATCACGTAAACCTAAACGAAGGTTAGATTGACGACTCATATAGCAGTTTAGCAAGCGTTCGTTGAAACCTCGTCCGATTCTGGATTTCACTAATAGTGATTTAGCTTCTTCAGAATGGAGACCAACCTTTTCATCCAACAATTCATTAAACACCCATTGAGAAACGACGTTACTAGGAATCCAGCTAGAACCAATGCTGAAATCAATATCAGATAAGACAACTGGTTCTGGTACAACAGATAAAATCAATTCCAAATAACGTTCCCAATCCACTTGTGTATCTCCGTCTTCAATGAGAGAGTTAATGCAATCACGTTTAGTAAGAACATCACCTGAAAGGAATTTATCCTTAGTAACATAGTGTACAGTCTTATCATCAATATAGCGTTCCACATCAATCATCACTGTCTCACCTAGTTCTGAAATCATCATATCTTCTGAAACATCTGGATAGACAGAACTCATGAGGTTCAAATCAACGCCACGACCTTCTGAAAGCGACACATTCAAGGCTTCTACTGCTGACATCACTTGATGGAGATATTTTTTAGGACGAATAGTTGGCTTTTGAAAAGCATCTGACTTCACAAAGACTACCTTTGAGCTGTCATTCTCGTCCAACTCCTCTAATTCAAGACTAGCGATAAGAGGATAACGATCATCTCGGTCAAAGAGGCGAGCATTCACCGCTTGATTGATATAACCATACTTCTTCTTGAAAGTATCGTAGGCTTGATTAAGTGTTGCAAGCAGTTGTTTGAATTTACCTTCATCATAGTCTGTCGTCATTTGAATATCAATAATGGCTTGATACGCATTTTTGATAGCAACCATGCCACGAATACGCTTGTTTTCTGTATCCGTAAGGGGTGTTTCATAGAAATAAATACCTTTGTAAAGCCCTTTACTTTTAGCTGCTTTAGAAGGTGTTTGACTTACCCATGTATTCGTAACAATATTAGGGTCTGCTTCTACTGCTGCTTCAAAGTCTAAAATGGCTTCTTCTTTGTATTTATCATCATACTTTACGAACTGTCCTTGTTCGTCTTGATAAAAAATCATTTCAGCTGCGCGTGAGCTAGGACGGATAGACGTGTTATCACGATAATAGACACGCCCATTTTTATCACAAGCATACTCGTTCAATCGAATATCAAGTGAAGCAAGTAAGTCTTGGTCAAGATGATTCACTTCTTCGTTAAGGATAATATCACGAGGTTCTAGTCTCTCTACTTCGAAAGGCATTGTTACTTTTGATAGTGCTTCTTGAAGCTCTGAAGCTAAGTCAAAAGAGCTATCTACCACAAGATCCAATGTTCCACCATTGAAATGACGTACCTGATAATCACCTAGGACACAAGGATTTTTACAAATAGCATCCTGGAAGAAATAGGGATTGAGTGAGACACGTTTATCAAAGGGGAGTTTATTTCTATCTGAAGACCAAAAGTCGATATTATTATCGGGAACAGGGATAGATGCTCCTTTTTGGAAAAAGAGGATATCTGTTACCACTCGTGTTCCAGCATCTTTAAAAGCAGTATTTGGTAAGCGGACACCACCTAAAAACTGAGTTCCGCTACGACGGAGTTCTGGCAGAATTGAACCAGCACTCTTATCTGCAGTACCAGTTGAAGTGATAGCAGCAACCATCCCATGATAGGGTACCAAATCGATAGATTTCTTAAAGAAGTAATCATGAATACGATAAGGTTTATTCTCATAAGCTTTATCGACAATGCGAACATCCGCAAATGGAACATTCGTAATGACCAAGTCAAATGGTGTCCCTTCAAAGTTTACTGTTTCAAATCCTTGGACTAAAACAGTAGCATCTTGATGAAGGTGTTTAGCAATGGCACCAGTAATGGTATCAAGTTCAATTCCATAAAGAGTAGAATTCTTCTTGATATCCTCTGGCATTGTTTCAAAGAAGATACCAGTACCCATTGATGGATCAAGAATATTACCTCCTTTAAAACCACTTTCTACAATCTTATCCCACATTGCAGTAGCAATCTCTGGACTTGTGTAGTAAGCCGTCAAGGAGCTCATTTCCATCGCACGATATTCTTCTTTAGTGACAAGACTTTTTAGCTCATCACGTTCTTTGGCAAAACGATTAATCTTACTATCAAAGAAATCGTTAGCAAGTCCTCCCCAACCAACATAGTTAGAGAGAATTTCTTGTTCGGCACTGTCAGCTAGACGGTTATCTACTTCGAGTGCTTTCACAAGTTTAATGGCAGAAAGGTTAGCTTGAACCTTTTCTGCTTTAGTCATTTTTTTAGTATTATTTGTTTGTTCTTCCATTGTTGTTCTTTCTCCTTAAAACTAAAAAAAGACCTGGTATAATACCAAGTCTTTCTTTTTAGTTGTAGTATTTGTTTATACGACTCAAAAATATGTGAGCCTCTCGTGTTTTCCTGTTTTTGAGGAACTCAATAAAACTATCTTGAATGTCAAAAGAGAATGCTCCAGCCAATTCACATTGCTTATCAAAGCTTTTGCTGACAGTCATAGCTTTACTCTTACGAATAGCTACATGCGTGGGCATTGTTCTGGGAAAGGTAACTCCTAGAGAGTAACCAAAATCAAACAAAGTTAATAGATATGGCGGTTCATCTTTAGAAAAGATAATCCCAAAGTTATTCCAGTGTCTATCAACATTTAAAGTCAATCGATCAATCTCAAAGAGTCTGGCAAATATCGAATCAAGCTCGGCTTCTGAAAAACCAATCTCAGCCAACTCTTTTTTCAAAAAGTTATACTGCTCTTGAGGTTGCTTCTTGGCCATTTGTTCGATATCTGATTCCGTATACCCCCTTTGTTGCAGCAAACGAAACATTGTAACGAAGCTTCCACCTTCTGGTATGAAATTTTGTGAACGACAAAGATCACTACCTACTTTTTCGTAAGGTACATAATCTTTAATCCCACAACTTTTCAAAAACTCAGATACTAGAAACTCAGCTTCAGCTTCTCCACCAAAAAAGTCTCTCTTATAGAAATAGTCATCTTTCAACCATTTCTCTTGAGTTCCTTTGCTAGAAGTAAATACAGTCATAGTATCTCTCCTATTTTCTACTTAAATTAGGATGATGATCTTCTAAAACAAATGGCTCATCATTGAGTTCTGGTATTGATACCCAATAAAAATCATCGGTATCAAAACCGTGTGTCATAGCAATTTCGTGCCAGACATCGGGAGCTGTATAGGTATAACCTAAAAGTTCCTTTCGGTTTTTTCGTCCAAAATCAATTTGACGCCCTTTTAGAAAATCTACCATACGTTCATAGGTGAATTCTGTGTTTAACAAAAAATCATCTTTCCTTTCAAACGTATCTAAGGTTTTACTGATTGTATCAACCAGGTATTTTCCAATCATCTTTTGATTGTTATAAAGAACAATAGTCAACTTCATGACGTTTCTCCCTGAATTATACATGAAATCACGTATAGTGTTATCTCTAGTATAACATGAAAACGCAGTTGACTCATAATGAGTTCTAAGTTTCATTTTTTCTCCTTTTATCTAAAACTCAATTTTAAGCTTTCCACAATGGGCTAAAAAAAGTTCTGCTTCTTTCTTTGCCTCTTCATCTGCGGATTTGTTCCTTTCTCCTTTCAGTTGAATAATCCTATTGTTTTTCAATTCAAGAGTATAGAGAGGGGTTTCTCTGTGTGCTTTATCACGAACAAAGACAATAATAGAAGTTCCGTAGACAAAGTGTTTTTTTGCATAACTTCCAACACAATGATGTAGGGTTTTGCCTTCTTTGACAATTTCACTTTCGTCTTTAGGAAAGATAAAAGCATACTTGTCAAATGCGGTCTGAGCCTTCATCATGCTTGTCAAACGTTTAGCTGTTTCAACCCTCAACTTCGCCTCTTTCTTTTCGTCCTCAAGGCGTTGTTTCTCTACTCTCAAATCTCTGACAGCATTAGTTACACGTAAATATGTACCACGTGCTTGTTGATTCTCGAGAAGAGCTGAATAATTTTCTACGATCTCTGTATGTTTATTTTCCCAATTTTTTGGGATAACTACATAATCTCCATCAAATGGAATTCCCAGAGCTTCTACCATTTCTTGATAGTCCTCATAATCACGAAGGGAGATATTGTTTTTCATCATCCAGTTAATAAAACGAATTGGTTTCACAGTGAATGGTATGATACTTTCCAAACGCTTAATTAGTGGCTTCTTGTCAGAAATCATAGCGTTTATAATCAACTCATATAACCCCTCGAAGTTTCGACCATATCGTCTACGCAAATCTTCCTCGAAAAATGCCTTTTCAACATTTATATCCGTATTTTTTAGATACGGTTTATTCCTTTTAAGAAAGTTCATGGTAACCTTACTCATATTTGCATGACTATGTCCTAGACTATATGAGTAATATGATTTATAAAACGTAGAACCTACCAAATCTTTGACGATTCCACGCGCCTTGATTTTTTGAGCGAATTCAATACGTTCTCGATATTTATAAAGATGAGGTAGCACTGAGCTTATCTCGATATTTTCTTTAATCACTTCATCAAAATCTAAGTATCTCAACTCAGATTTTGATTGTAACTTTTCAATAAGATTTTCCATACCACCATAAAGCGTATAGACACTAAATGCACCAGAACCGAAAAAGAGAGCATTTCTCTGATTTTGGAATCCAGTACTATAGATTTCTTTACCTTTTTTAGCTGAAAGATATGGATCCCAGTGTGCTTTTACCATCTTATTGTTGGCAAGCTGATAAAAGTTATAAAGGCTGACGTCAAACTTTTCTTTTCCTTCTTCAAATGATTGAGTCACTGCATACATTTGCATTTCAATGCGTTTCTTTGTGACTCCCATCCAGACAAAGTAAAAAGTATCTCCTACAAAGGTTAAACGGCTGTTAAGTGATAAGCGTTTTGTAACCTTTTCCGAGAATTTTTTTCGGTCGGAAGAGATAATTGTCTTAGACTTATTTGACCATTCATAGATAGGAAAATTATTCTTCGCCCATTTGAAAAATCCGTTAGGAACTTTTAAACGATTATCTACGATTTCTTGAATATTCTCTGCTTTTGTCATTGTTTTTCTCCTTAATTAATAAAAAATGGCCCTAGGACCATTTTCTTTCTTATTGTTGTTAAAATTCGCCTTCTACAACAGATAAATCTGAAAAAAGATCTAACTGTTTCCCTTCCTTTTTAAGTTTTTTCTTAGTTGGAACTTTCTTTTTAGTTTCTGTTTTAGTTAGGCTCTTATTCTGTTTCTTTTTTGGCTTCTTAGTTGGTTGCTTACTACCAGTAGTCATTTTACCTACAACTGGTTTAGTCTCAACCTTTTCAGCGGTAAAATACTCTTTAACCCAAGAAAAGACTGTGGCATCATCAACCATAGCACCCTGACCCTCCCTATAGTCAGATTTACTGGCTTTTCTGATGCAGTAAGCCATAGCATCCTTAATCGTACGGTCAAGGTGTGTTAGGATTCCAGCAATCAGCTCATCATCCTCTTGATGATCAACTATCCAATTATGAATAGCATCCTCAGTCGGTGTGTGAGTCTCCGCCATTTCATCATCAAAATGGCTTACTGCCATGAAGCGGTCAAAAGCATCAATCTTAATTTTATCTGTCATTGTTTTTCTCCTCTTTTATTTAATCAAAGCTACATTTCGTTTCCCATCTTTTCCTTGTTTCATTTCTAAAACATCATGTGGGATTGAAAAGTCATCTTTATGAACTGTTGTAACGACACTTAATCCTGCAGAAACAGCCTTAAGTACTGCTTCTACTTCTTCTTGTGTATTAGCTTCACCGATAAACAAGACGTCAGGGTTGAAGCGTAATACAAAAGTCACGAGATTTTCCAGTTCCATACCGTTAGCCTTATTGACTTGTAGTTGGTAAAAAGACATTTCCTTAATCTCGACATGTCTTTCAATTGTTACTACTTTACCTTCTTTAAAAGCTTCAGCAAGTAACGAGTAGGCTAAAGTCGTTTTGCCGACACCTGCAGGACCAGTAATGACATGCAAGCCTGGAATGCGTACTTGTTCAAGCAGTTCTTCCATACAACTACTATCAAACTCACTCAAAGAAATTCGTCGCTCATTCACATGAATAAGTCGGATAGACATCGTTTCTAGTCCTTGAAAATTAACTATCGTCGATATCCGAATGGTAATAACTCTACCATCGTCCAACTGATAGTCACAAGTTCTTACCTGACTACAACGTTTCTCTGTTACGTCCATCTCAGCCATAAATTTAATATGACCAAATAGAGCATCCGCATCTTCTGATGAAATGATGTCATGGACCTGTTTAACATCAGCAGTTCTAAATGCTACCTCGTAATCTTCACCATGTGGGAAGAAGGTAATATCTTGGATATCATTATCGATAGCTTCTTTTAAAATATTGTTTATAATCATTGCTTTTCTCCTCTCAGAACTCAAACAAGCTTAACTGTTCTCCTTCAGTTGTTGGTTTATCTTCAAGTGGCTTTCGACAAACTACTAGTGTTTTTGGCTCCTTCTCAACCTTATAAATTGGTTGCATTGCACGATAGTTCTCAAAGAACGTATCAAAAAATGCAAACAAAAGGTGTCGACATTGCCTCAAAGCCCTATACTCTAATCGAGTATAGTAAGTAGCTTCATCAGATAGCAGTTCTGAATCTTTGGTATAGGTTTCAAAAACCCACCATTCAAAGCCACGTGCAAACACTTCAGTCGGTGTCAAATAATAATCCAACTTCTTCTTAATATGAACAGCTTGAGCTAAGTCCGTTCTGGTTTCCTCAGCTATTTGAATAAGTTTCAGCAAGCTAGCCTTGTAGATATTACGAATATCCTTAAAGCTATGTGATGTAGAGCTAATGATACCTGATTGATCATACGTATAGTCTAAATAATGTCCATACTCATGTATGAATGATGAGGAATCTCTTACATCAACTGCCATGATATTTAACCCTGGCACATAAAGTCCGCTTGCTTTATGTTTTCCTAGCTTTCGGAATTTGAGCTCGGGTTCTACAGTAGAATGAGGTAAGTGATTACACAACTTCTCCCATTCTTTCTCTAGAACCCTGAATTTCTCCTTGTCAAAATCACTACCTCGATAACGCTCGGTATCTACTTCGACCTTTGAAAACCCTAAATCAAGAAATGTCGTGTTACTGTTCATTTCATGATCTTGAAAGATTTTATCCTCACGCACACTGGCTATCGTCTTAGTTGACTGATTAACATATTGTGCATTTAGGTTGGCTGCAAGAGCATCTTCATACTCTCTTTTAAGAACGTTAGCTATCTTTTGGATATTTCCATAATAACTACATTCCTTGTAGATACCTTCACTATGGGTAGACATCAATTCAAGAAAGCTAAAAGATACTAGTCCATACCTTGTTTGTGAATTTCTCTCTCTCCAAAAACTTAGGTTTTTCTTCAAAGGTACTCTAACCTTTGAATCGTCGACAATGAGAAGATACAGAGTGCGTTTGGTATCTTCTGCACTTTTAGTAGCAGGTAATCTACTCCCATGGAGTGTGAGAAGAATCTGTTCACCAAAGAGGTGTTCTTGATTTTCTTCATCTCTCAAACTCATACCCTCAAACAGGCTTTTTAGCTTATTCGAAAAATGAGCTTGATCATAACCAATAGTTTCGATATCAGCCATGATGTCTTTGACTTTATAGGCTGTATAGACATTATCTTGTCCGAATACCTCTACTGCTACTGCTCCGACTTCTTGAGAAAAAAGTTCCTGACATTGATGTCTGCGAATATTCGCATAATAAGTACAAAACCTTCTCACGATATCTGCAGCCTTATCAGTCTCTTTTATCTTCGGAAAAGTGACTTTTTTAGTCGTTTGTTGTGCTACTGCTAGTAAATTTGCCATTGTTTTTCTCCTTAATAGCAAAAAGGAAGGTAAAGCTTAAAGCTACTACCTTCCTCTTTCTCTTATATGTACTATGTACGATACACTATGAACTATACATAGTATGACATACAATTTATTGCGTAAAAAAAGGAAACCTAATTATTGTTATCAAGTTTCCTTGCATAATCTCGTTTGTGACTCTCTATATTTCGAAAAATATCATTCTTATCCCAGATTTGTAATTCCCAAGGATAATAGAAATGACTCTTGTTTTTAAAATAGAGATGGATGCCAGTATAGTCTTCAGTATCTTTTAAATACCAATTTTTAAGACCGTATTCTTCCTTCCAATCATCTAAACGATCCATCACTTCAGTAATGACAGATGTTGACAAAATGACACGAGCTCCAAAAATATCATTTAAAACCGAATTTACTGGATACCCTTCTACTCTTTTAGTAAAACGCTCAATCTTATCTAAAATAGATTCAGATGTCTTCACTCTATAGAAGTAACTAATATCGCTGACATCTGCTACCATCAAATAATCGTTGATAGATTCGTGCAGGTTCAAACGATATTTTAGAATCTCATCAACTGCCACCTTCGCAAAAGTGTGATTAAGATTGACTTTAGCAAGTTTACCACTTTCAAAATACTCTTCTGAATACTTTATATGAATGGTGTTGATTTCAAAGATCAGCCGCTCTACTTTCTTGATATTCAACCCTTATACGTCTCCAAATAATTTTTCTTCATTATACCATATCCTGTTTATTATACGTTTTGAACTTAATCTTTTCTTCTGGGGAAGCTTTCAAAAGGAAATCATCAATGCCCTTTTCGTGAGGCCAGATTAGAGCACGAACCGTACAAGACTGCTTAGTAACTAGATCTTGAACCATGTCATACATACGTTCAAATACCGAGTCATTTTCCTCAAAGTCTTGGTCAAATGCAAGATAAATTGGTTTAACCTTTTTGAGTTCAGTCTTTCCGATAAAGTCCGAGATAGGACGCCATGCTGCTACTCCTGCCATAGAGATAACACAGATATTCCCCAATTGAGAAAGACGAGTGTTTTTCGCAACTGATGCGGTGATATCTCCTTTAAGCAAACCTTCCGTAACTAGAAGGTTATCAACCTTACTCATAAGGTTGACTTTAGCTTTGCCTTCATCCGAAAAACGTGCTTGTTCTAAAATGCCATCAGAATAAGCAAAATGGGGGAAAGACTTAGCACTTGTTCCTTCTGGCTTATATGCTGACGATACAAAGACATATTTTTGCCCTTTTTTAAAAGTCAACTCAAGTCCAGACCGAAACTTAACTCTAGTTTCCTTAGTTGTCCCACTTGCTAGCTCATGTGATGAACCTTTAGCAAACACATACCAATCAAAACTTCCATCTTCATTTTGGAAGACTTTAGCAGTACGTGCATTTCGTCCCTCTTGAAAGGCTTCGTTTACTTTGGCTTGATAACTAACGTTATCAAGACGTACTTGAAAACCTACAATTTGTCCCCAAGAATTGCGACATGGAATCAGGATTCCATCTTTTGATTCAAAAATAGGACATTTTGCGTTTTCGTTCCAATAGAAACCAGGAACTCCACGCCAAGCGTCTTTAGGAAGTCCATTTGCAACAAAGAGCTTTTCCCAAATAGTTGCTGGATGAGATACTGTTGTATCAACCTGCTTCTGGCGTGTTTGCTTTGTTGATGAAGCATAGCCACGCAATCCAATAGTCTCAACAGAAAGTCCTCGTTCTGCACTTGTTAAGTGCTTGACATGGTCCTTAGTCAATCCCAACACATCAATCACAAGAGAATTTACCTTGTGAAGTGTTGATATACTTGCCAAGGGCTGACTTTTCCAACTTGGTTCAAAAGTCACGTCTTTAGCTTTTTGGGGATCCAAATCATAAATTGTCCCAGCACTACCAAATTGAGGTTTGTCTAGATCAATCTTTCTAGCACAGACTGCTTTAGATTGATCTGCAAATACCAAACACCAATCTGGTTTTCCACAAATAGGACAAGGGTAATCACGTCCTACCCTTATCATTTCGGTTTGTCCAATCGTAATAATTTTTGTCATTGTCTTTCTCCTTTAAATAATTATTGTTGTAAAGTGACCTTGGAAAGCCTTAAACACCTGTTTGTAGCCTTTCCTCCGCATGCCGACAGTTTAGAGTTGGGAACACCTGTTCCTCTGCCCTATTCATCGAGATGTCGCCTTTCTTTTTTGTCCGTCTACCCAAACTCAAAACAAAAAAAGCATAACAAAGAAGCCGACAAGCCTTGTCTCTAAAAACAAGGTTGCACGTGCCTATGGAAAACCATAGGAAACTTCTCGTTATGCTTTTATCTGCTAATAACGTTTGTTGTAGCCTTTCAAAAAATTAAAGGCAAATTATCTCGTACGTGTTGTTAAGCGTCAAGCCCCTTCTTCTGTCTGATGGCTTAACTGATAGCTAAAAGCGAGTACGCTCCCTTTTAACTCAATCAAACATGGGATACCTATTGCTGGGACAGAACCAGAAATAGCATCTCCTCCTCCATGCTTCTATTTTCTTTAGTCACGTGACCAAAGGTTCACCGTTTGAGGTGGTGGAAAAAATATAAATTAAACAATTTATGTCTTTAGTATAGCAAACGCATGAAAAAATAGCAACTTTAGATTAAAGGTGACTTACAGTAAAATAAAAAAAACACCTAAAAGGTGCATGATATACATTTTATGCTTTAGTCCCATATCAAATAGAACAGTAACAAAACCATGTACTTTAAAGGTTAACCTTCCTCTAAGTTTTAGTACCATGTCAAATAGAACAGTAACAAAACCTCGACATGGACCAGCTCCCGACCTTCTTGCCTTGGCTTCCGGTTAGGCTATCTGGTATTTACAAGGTTATTCATAATTACCTTGAAGGTTCCTAAATAAACCTTTTAGTCATTATAACATATTTATCATTTGAGGCAAGAAATCAAGCAATGAACTCGATATCACTTTTTCTTATGTTTAATCTTGTTCAGTTTAAGGTCTTTGAAAGAGAGTTTATTCTCTAAAATAGCCACAAATTCATATGGAGCATTAAACATAATTTCAAAGCCTTTTTGTTTACGCTGGTCAAACCAAGACATCTCTTCTGGGTTATAATCCTTACGGGATTGCAAGGATTTGAAGTCCTCTTGATAAAGAGTAAAGGTATCACCCAACATCAAGATCTGATTAGCAATCCGTCCAAAACGGTTCTTTCGTGCTTTTTTTACCTTATGCCAGATATAATGCTTTTGGTCTAGAAGTTTCTTATAGGCTGAGTCCTGCACCCATACTCTGTTCCCTTTTTTCGGAACACCATTTTCATCGTAGTTGTCTGGGTTTAAGGCTCTACGCTTACTTTCTATAGCTCTATCCAACTCCGCCAACCGTTCACTATACCCAAAATCATTGGAGAGGTCATAAACAATAGTCTCATTATCACGCGCAGCTGTAATCGCCATCTGCTCTACAGATAACTTGATTTCCACGTTTCCTTTATTTGGTAGCTCATGGTGCAATCCATAAGGAACACCATCAAAGACTAATAAAATACTGTATTTCCAAATATTTCCCTTAACAAGAGTTCGCTTAATAGCATATAACGCTAATTTTTGGAATTCTAGTGCATAGGCAACCTTAATCTCTTGTTCTCGGCGAAAAGCAAAAGGAATAAACAGCTTGTCGTTTCTGCCTTTCCCAGTCGCAAAGAATACCCCTTCATCAGTCACGTTGTTATTGCATTTACGATACCATAAAGTCGTAAAATCCATTAAACGACCAATTGATACATGGTTGTTACTTTCTCCTTGTTTTCGACGCTGAAGATATGCTCCTTTAACTGTCTGAGCAATAATTTCCATATTAGACCAGTGGATTATCCCTTCTTCTGCATACCTTTTATACATGGCAGCTGCTTGTCCTAATTCTTTATATCGGATGAATTTACCACTATTAAGACCAAATCTATCATTTAAGGCTATCCAATCAGCTTTAAGTGTCGCCGAAAGCTCCTTATGAGTTTCCTTCATAGAAAATTTCTTTGTCTTGTCTTTCTCTTTAGAGATAGCTTCCTTTAACTCTGCTAGCTCTTTAGTACGTATAGACAAAGACTTATATTCCTCTGAGCTAACACGGCGATGTTCTTGACAGTTGATCCAATTTGTTACGGCTCGTTTTAACTTGTAGCCATATTTAAAACGTTTGGCTAGAAAATCATCATAACCTTTGGTATTCAAAGGGATCTCTAAAGTATACACTCCCCTACTCCTTTCTCCGAGAACATCCTCTGGCTAATTTGCCATATAGACCTAGTCTCTCATATATCGAAGACACCTCTTATGATGCCTTCTCATTCACTTGTTGTGTTTAAGGCCTCAACGTTACAGAGCCAATTTTTCCATTCCAATAGTAAACTAGATTAGTATAAATTCTCCCACTGTGTGATGGAGTCTGGAAGTATTGCTTTATAATTCTCGTAAAAGTTAATTAATTTACTTGGCGTAATAACAACAATATTATCTACCTTATCAGCATTCAATACTTCTGGTGCAAAGAGGAACACCTCATAACCATTCTGGGTAAAATCAGCAAATTGTAATGCATCGAGTGCTTCGGCTTTTCTACCCTTTACTTGAACAACTGCCTTTCTCACCCGTTTAGGATCTCTAGATAAAAACTCGCATTCCACTTTTATAGTCGTCGATTTACTTGCAATAGAATTCGAAAGAACATAATAGTCATAATTTACCTGTATATAGGAAATCACTAGCTCTTCCAAATCAAAATCAGGCAGGTTATCCAATAAACTACCTTCTAAACGAGCAACCTCGTAGTGATTCGTTTGAGAGAGTTTATTATAAATAGCTTTTGAGTACTCAACTATAATAGCATCATAAATTTTCTGAGCCGTTCCAGCATTAGCTCTGTTGAATGCTGCCTTGATTTGTCCTGGCACTTGCATACCGAATTTATAAGCATCTATCGGTAAAAGTGCTCCTATGTCTAATCTTTTATCACACCTTGTAAGTACCTCACCTTTAGCTCTACAAATCCAATAATTACCATCTAAATCACGTGTCCAAAACAAATTATCTTCACGTGTATCCTTAAAGATATTCAGCACAGTATTTAATCGACCAGGCTCTTGACGAAGTCGTTCATAAAATTCAGAATAAGTTAATACTTCTCCCTCACCATATATTCGACTCCAACCAATAGCCAAATACTATTGTTCTCCTTTTAAACAAAAATCAATTAATTCGTTACGATAGGATGTACCCGTTTTTAAGTTGATTCTAGCTACATAATTCATAATTCTACCTCTTTGAATAACAAAAGACTACAATGAAGAAAAATAATGAGGTATTGCTGTTGGTTACTATATGTCATTAAGACTATTCTCTTCGATTGACATTATAGCACTCCACAATGGAAGGTTCACTATAAAATATAACCTGTTTAAATATTTCTTTATGTTTAAGACAGATCTTCCTTGATCGTTCCTCAACAATGCCTGCAATAACATATCTGATTTTTTCTCCACCAATTGCACAGTAAATTCTTTTACAGATCCATCACCAAACTCTCTAATAATAAGGGGTGTGACACCCCCTAAGTCCATTGTTTCCTTTCTCATAAACTGCTATAATTTTCTTGTAGTTCGATGAAACTACACTCGAAAATTAATCCTTTCAGTCTCTAATCCTCCTAACAGAAACAGAGACTCCTAATCCAATCCTGTTCACATCATAATCTCCTATAAACCAAGATGTGAACTAACCTCCTTACAACTAGGGCCATCGCCCTAGTTTTTTGTTGTGTTCAAAAGTTACAAGATTTCCTGCTCACGCGCGTGATCATATCCCGTTTACACCAATCTATAAGCTACGAACCTATAATTAACTATAGCAAAAAGAAGAAAGACCCCCTTCTAAAAAACTTTCAGAAGGGAGCCTAACTTAATAACTTTGATTTGTCGACTGATATTACTTAACATAGAAACCAAAGATATGTTTGATTTTTTTAGAATAAGTACAATATTTTATATCTATACCAGCTCGAACCAAAATAAACTAATATTTATCTTCTTTTCGTTTATAACCAACAAGACCAAGCATAGTCATCATTAATGCAAATACTGTCGTTCCATTCAATGCAGATGTTTCACCAGTTGCAGGTAAGGTAGAGTTTTTACTTCCTTCTACTATACCTTCTGAACGATATGACGTTTTCTCACCAATATTATGCTTAATATCTAGCATTGAGTATGCTTCTGACGATTTATAAGCAGTTACCTTTGTAGAGGCATTTGATACAGATGCTTTTTGAGTATTTTTTCGTGTCAACGCTTCATACTCTTTTTTAAGACGTGCTTGACGTTCTGCTTCTTCTTTGGCTTTGATGTAATCATTATATGCTTTTGAAACTTTTTCAAAGTTAGATTGCAAGTTAGCTTGTTTTTCTTTTGCTAGACTTAACTCTTTCAATGCTGACTTAAGGGTTTTCTCTGCCTCATTATAGTTTTTTTCAGCATTGGTCAAGCGTGCTTTAGCTTCTTCTAGCTTCTTAGGCGCACTCTGAAGAAGTTCAACATGTTTTTTAGCATTTGTTAATTCATGTTGAGCATCAGTTAAGAGTTTACTTGCTTCACTAACTAATTTTTCAGCATTATTTTTTACAGTCTTACGAAGAGCTAACTCTCCCTCTTGTTTAAGCAAGGCTGCTTGAGCTGCTTTCAAGTCATTTTCCCGATTAGACAGTTCATTCTGAGCTGCTTTTAATACTAAGATTTTAGCTTCATTTTCTTTTGTTAGAGCATCAAGACGTTTATTTGCTACATCTAAATCTTGTTTATCTTTTGACAATACTGCCTGTGAAGATGAAAAATCATTATTGAGAGTTGATAGCTTTTGAACAAGTGTCGCTTCATCCTTGGCTTGTTTGGTATTGAAAGTATCAAGAGCTTCCTTTGCTTTTGCATAAACTGGGTTTTTAGGGTGTGTAGTCTCCTTCCAAACATAAACAAATGTTGTCTTTGGAAGAAACTTCACTCGTTTTCCGTTGAAGTAATATTCTGAGTGTGTAGGATCTGCGTCTTTATTTTCTGCTTTTGCTAAATCATAGGTTGTTGAGTAATCTCCTACCCAAGGATAAATCAGCACATCCTTTTTATCTGAAACAAACTCCAATACACCATAGTTATCATAAATAGAATCTTTATTCGGAGAGCTATTTACAGCTACCCCTGTCCCAGACGCTGCTAACAACGGAGTCCTATGCCCATAATTTATTTTACTAATTTTATTAGGGTCTTCTGTTCCATACATGTCAGCATTATTGTAATCATTGAAGTAACCTAGAAGCAAATTATAAGCAATTTCTTTTTCACTTAATTCGCTCATTTCTGGCACGGACCACCCTGCTGAGGCGTTTTCTGTGCTATCAATCAAACCAAAATCTGCACGTTTCAATTGGGTACGGTGACTCAATTCATCATTTGCAGCCATTTCATCAGCACGAGCCTTAGCATATTTTAGAGCTTTATCCGTGACTTCCGGAACAGGAATATCGATTCCATTAATCTTACGCAATTCAATCAAGTAATTACGTACTTCTTCAGAAACTTTTTTATAATCAACGATATGAGGTGTTTTATAATCTTCCTCAGACTTCAAAACGATAGTTTCTGTCTTTTCGCTATCAAAATCAACATCCTCATTAGGAAAGAAATAATAAGTTTTTCCATCACGTCCTATAAAAGTATTTTTTTCCCGAGCACTTGTCTTAGCTTCACTTTCTGGAACCTCGTTTCGTGCTAACTCATGTGTGATGATTTCTGTTAGGTATTCGTCCCCTGCGTTCTTTAAATTAGTTTCAAGGTTCGAACGTGTTTTGTTTCCATTTTCTAGAAGTTCATTTTGTTCCTTCTGTGCCTTAGCAATTTCTATTGCCATGGCATTTGTTTTTTCTTGATCTGCTTGTACTTTTTCTTCAAGTTTTGCTACTTCTTGTTGTGCTTTTAACAAAGTCTTAGCATCAAAGGTACTTTCTGCTACTTTGACTTTGTTTTGAGCGTTTGCTACATTTGTCTCCTCTTTAGCCACTTGTTTTTTAGCATCATCAACATTTGTCTGTTGTGCAAGCACAGCTTCTTGAGCTTTTTGATTCACTTGTTTAGCGTTTTCTAAAGTCTTTTCTGCCTCTACTACAACATTTTGCTTATTATCAACCGCCGTTTGTGCTTTTTGAACTTCACTAGGTGTTGCTTTATCAGCTTGTTCTTGTGCTTGATTAACTTCTTCAACTCGTTTATCTTTCTCTACAGTAGCCACATTAAACGCTTGTTGTTTCTCTTCAACATTAGATTGTGCAGCTGTTAACTCATTATTAGCTTGATTAAGTTCACCTTGAGCTTTTGAAACATCAGCTGCTGTAGGCGTTTGCACAACTTGATCATTAGATGTTTCAGTAACTACTGGCTGATTGGAACCTTCTTGATTGCCAGCTAACTCGTCAGCACTTGCTACTCCACTAAATAGCAAATAACTCGCTACTACAACACTACAAAGTCCAAATGCTTTACTTTTCTTAAATCCATAAATCTGTTTATTCAACACGATTACCTTTCTTCCTAGCTGTTGAATGTAATGTGATGATGCTTGTTAAAAACATCTTACTATAATTGACAGATAATTTCAATATAATTAGCGAATTATTTATTGTTTTTTCTGAAAATAAGTTTATTTTTTTGTGTTTTCTCAGTTCAAAACAGATAAAAAAACAAAAAATCATAATATCTATAGGTATCTTTCGACCATAATAGATAAAATAATTTTTTGTTTTATTAATAAATTATAATTAAAGTTATCTGTTTTTTGTAATAATGCTATTAACTAACTATAAAATTACAGATTATTTAAATCATCAAAAAGAGTTAACTGTTCACTAATTCCTTTTTCTACTGGGGGCTCTTTCTTCTCTATACTAATCAAAGCATCTGTACCATTTTTACACAAACTATATAAATATTTAAATAGCTTTTCATAACTTGTCTTCGTGACTATCTTCATGTCATTAATCTGATAAAATCGCTTCGGAAAGTTATCTCTTACACCAATTAAAACCGACTCTCTAATTCTAAGTCGTTTTGAGAGTTCTTCTAATAGTTCCCACTGATTTACACACCTATATAGGTATGTGAGCATCTCTCTTTCAACGCCCTCAGCTCTTGACTTATCTTCGCAAATAAAGACTTTTATTGGTAAATCACTAAGATACTTCTCCATCAAAGGGAGCACAACATCCCACCTAAGACCGCCATTTGAGGTCCCTAAGCCAGGAAATGCTACCGATTCAATTTCAAATTCCTTATATCTTCTTGCGAAATTTTTAAGTTCCAGAGAACAAAAAGCCAGCGCCTAAGCGCTGGCT
>ERZ773265.539-NODE-539-length-22918-cov-7.810130_pt1 | contig 22918 bp, 15 predicted proteins | sample MGYA00580512_ERZ773265 | MGnify/ENA primary metagenome ERZ773265 (study PRJEB29015, sample SAMEA2738169) | human oral metagenome | biome: human oral; feature: human-associated habitat; material: saliva | place: China | collected 2183 ... | reverse complement strand
ATTGCGCAAGGAAGTAGACAAGCTCTGGCTAGCAGAAACTGAACGGCTGGCGCTCAATGAAGCAGCGCTCTGACTCACTGAGACAGACTGACTACCACTCACTGAGGCCGAAACACTATTTCTCGCTGAAACCGAGCGGCTGGCGCTCATCGATGCCGATTGGCTATTGCGCAAGGAAGTAGACAAGCTCTGGCTAGCAGAAACTGAACGGCTGGCGCTCGTTGAAGCCGACGCACTCGCTGATGTACTAGCACTTACTGAGGCACTGGTTGACTGTCTTTGACTTAGACTAGTTGAAGTACTGCTACTCTTATACTCACTATCAGAAAGTTTTACAGTGAACGTATCCGTAGTCTTATCTTTATAGATAATGGTAACTGTTCCATTGTTACTAATAGTAAAGGAATCAATACGTTTTTCCTGCTTATTGTTTAGTTTCTCAACAGCCGCCAATATACGAGTTTTTTCTTGAGGTTTTAATTCAGAAACATTCTCTACTTGGAAGGTTTCGGTCGGTGCTACCCCTTCCATAATATCTGTCAGTCTACCTTGCACAATACGGACATTACCTGGCGAAGCATTTCCTGCACTATTTTTATTCCCAGCCTTATCCGTTGCTACTGCATTGCGTTGCCAACTATTTCTACCATTTTTATCATACTCTAGATTATCATTCAAATGAGCTCTTACAGTAATACGGGCTGGACTAGCAGTAGTCGCTGTGATATTCCCCGTTAAATGCTCTACAGTCCCCGTCCCATATTTATTATCTTCAAAGAAATTATTTTTAAGGGCTGAACCATTTGCATCTTCATTTGAAACGATCTTAAATTCTGATAATTGCCCGCTATTATCTGTAGCAGTGAAATTAATTTGAATATCATCTCCTGCGTACACAATATAGTTGCCGTTTACAGGTGTTAGAGTTTGACCGTTACGAGTCACCGTCGCACTTGGAACTGGAACAGCATCCACATTAGCTGGGATAACAGTTGTAGTATTATCACGGTAGGTAATGGTAATATTCCCATTTTCAGCTACCGCAATCGTTCCGGTTACGCCATCTTTCGTAAAATCACTACCAGATAAAAGCGACTGGTTTTTTTCTTTAAATTTTTCAAGTACTTGATCGCGTTCACTTACAGTCAAAGAAGAGGGATTCTTAACAATAACGGTATCCCCACTAACTGGGTTGTGGCGTTCGTTGAAGCCTTTGATATGGAAATTCGTACGTGCTGTCGCAGTCAGACCATGAATATCTGTTACTGTGTACTCCAGAACATAGGTACCAGGCTTATAGGGTTTCCAAGTTCCGTTTTCACGACCCACTGTCCCTATTATGTTAATGGTGTATGTCTTTTGGGCACCTGTTTGTTTCCCCCATTGATCATAGATATATAGATCTCCAAATTCCCCTTTCTTGTTAGTTGGATAGTTCGGTGCATTTAAACCTGTAATAATAGCATTGGATGGGGAGCCCGTGATTTTAGCCATCCCTTGATCATCATTCAGCCTTATCTGAAAATTATTGACTGCTTCATCGTTATAAATTGTGATAGTAGATGGCATAGAAATCGTAGGTGGTTTAGAGGCTGCACGTGAGTGTGCCCCTCTAGCAATTTCTGTCCCATTTCGTGGATCACGCACACCAGAATTAGCCGCCAACACAGCATTGACAATCGAATTACGCGCTGAAGTAGCTTTTTGCACTACTGTTGTTAAATCACTAGTTGGATCAGCCAAGGCTTTTTCAATTTCTATTATCGCAGCATTGGCCTTAGCAAGAGCTGAATCCGTATTTGGTAAATCAACCGCTTTTGCTAGATAGTCACCTATTTCAGCTGAAAGATTGGTCAACTTCCTACGGTTTTCTTCTTGTTGTTTAGCAGTGACTTCTGAAGATGCTAATGCAACCGCAGCAGCTTCAATTAAGCTAGTTGTGACAGAAGTTGATTGAACTCCACTAACACTATTCTTACCAGTAATTTCAGTTGTTTTTAATGTAGCTGAGTCAATTTCAAGGTTCTTTGATTCTTTTGAAGCAGAGAACTGCTGTTCAATTGCTGTCGTCGATCCACTCTGTTCAATAGACAAACTTGACACTACAGAAACATTCGATCCACTTGTTGATTGACTGACATTAACCCTAATATTTTTATTGACTGCTCTGAAACCTGAATAACCCGCACTACGGAAGCCTGACCGACCAGACTCTTTTGGCGAAGTTGCTACAGTCTTATCTACCGTTTGACTCTTCTCAGCTTGCTTAAGCTCATCCTTGCCTTGGGCTTGGTTCTTATCAGCTACCACACCAGCGGCTAAGTTGTTGCTGGTTGCTAGAGCTTGGCTATTGCTCAACGTAGCACTAGCTACACTTTGTCCGGCAGCAGATGAGACAAAGCTATCAGCAACATTGACTCTGATATCCAGTGAGACAGAATTAGAAGCTGAGACAGAAGCATCAGCTACTGATGCGCTAGTCAGCACTTTATCCTGTTCTAGAGAAGTTGTAGTGTTAGCACTTTCTAGCTTAGCTGGCGCTTTGCTTTCTGATACCTTTGTAGCAGGCTCAGTACTCGCTGATTTGCTAGTCAAGACCGAACTGCTAGCAGATACAGACTGGCTGATAGAAGTTGAGTTACTAGCGGAAACTGATTGGCTGAGCGCTTGACTAACAGACTGGCTAGTCGAGATGCTAAGAGAGACTGACTCACTTGTAGAGACAGAAGTGCTGACTGACTGACTCACTGAAACAGAGGTTAACTCAGAAGCTTGTTCTGCTTTTGCTTTTCGCATTTCTGCTTGCGCTTGAGCAATGATCGAATTCGTACTTGCTTCTGCTGCTTCCTCATTGTCCCTGACTTCAGCTGAGATAACTGCTTTATCAGTATATTCAGATATTTCATCTGCATAGACAGACTGCTCCTGAGTCACCATTAGCCCCGCTGCCCCAGCGGCTAATATCCCTCCCAGACCTGCAAGAGTGTTGAGGCTCAGATGGTCGTGATCAAGCTCTTCTGTATCTGACAAGCTACTCGAGACAACTTCTCCCATTCCACCGATACGAAAGAGGTCGAGTTGAGAATTTGAAGCTTTTACCCAATTTTTCCCAGACTTATAGAGCTTGTATCGCTTCTTTTCGTCAATAATCTCGAAATCCTTGTTATATTTCTTACTTCGAAACATCCTTTTCCTTTCCTTTTTCAACATGCCAGACTTTGTTAATCTCATGACCATTAGCAAAGAAACTGACTCATTGTATGCTATAGTTTATAAGCAAAAATACACACTTTTATACATTTTTATGCTAGGTGTCCTAATGCTCCAAATAGTATTTTAACAAAAATAAAACAAGAATTCAATCTATTGAAAACTTTATTTATTGAGAATAAGCTTGATAAATCAAGCTATTTCAAACTATCTATATTAACCTAGAGATTTAAACTATAGATTATTATAGGAATTAACACTAAGTAACTATTTATACAAAAAAAGCTAGACGGCTGACTCGAGATACTTGGCTCAGATCCGTCTAACTTTTTCTTTATCATATTTTGAATGGATTAGTGAGAAAGATGATTAATAATCCAAATCTTCTGCATACCCAGCTCCATTTCCTACAAAGTAGCCTGTCTTACAGTTCATACTAAATAGATAAGTACCATCTGGTTTATAGAGATTGTAGTAGCCATTCCCCTTGACAATATTAACTTTTTCAAGGATAAACTGATCTCCTGTGATATAGCCACGCTCGCGAGACACCTTGAGGATCGTTTCTAAAACACCCGGATTGAAGGTCCAAGCAGGATTGTTCACATCATCGATAGCTGCTTGATTGTAAGGCACACGGCTAAGGTGGCGCTGGAGGTTAACTCCTGCACTTGGTAGTCCGATACCAGTTTCTGCATTTCTAATGCCGCTAGGATCACTAGGCGCAGGATTAACAGCTGGCGCCGTTGATGGTGCGGCTGGCACTGTTGGTGTTGTTGATGGCGCTGACGGTTCCACTGTCGGACTAGGCGCTGGTGCCGGTAGCTGCTGACTACGTCCTTGAGCAATAGCCGCCTTCAAGACCTCATCCAACTTGCTATTACCTGTCGATACATCTGGAAGATTGGCGTTTTCTTTCACTTGGGCATCCGTCTTCAAGAGACCATCAACGATAGCACCTGTGTTGAATTGCGAATTGACACTTTGGATAGCAGAAATTTGCTTGACAAGATCATCATACTTCTTTTTAGCAGCTGTATATTCTGAGCTGCCAGTTAAGACATCTAACTTAGTTTTCAGCTTATCCAAATCGCCAAACTTGTCATTTTTGATAGCTGTCTGACTACTATCCGTAAAGAAGCTAGCATAAAGCTCTTCAAATTCTTTAGCAGCCTCTTTCTTAGTTTCACTAGAGCTTGTCGATTTCTTTTTGCTAGAAGAAACTGTCGAACTGGAACCAGTTGTCGACTTGCGGCTCCCCCAACCTTGATGAAAATACCAAGTCGTTCCAGCAGCAAGTGCTACAAGACCTAAGGCCGAGTATAGGAAGACTTTCTTCTTGTAGAAAGGTTTTGTCTCAGGCTCGTCCTCATCTTCAAACACTGTCGGAACTGGCTTTGATATCGGCTTTGTTGCTGGGATAATTGGTGCTTCAGCTGCAACTGTTAGCGCTGGTTGTGCAGCCTTTGTAGGCTCTACATTTGCCGAGTTTGCCGTTTCTGCTTTCACTGGCTGCGCCGAAGGTGAGGTCACATTGGCAGTATTTTTCTTCGCCTGAGACTGACTCTTAAGCTGTTTGATGGTCTCTTGTATCAAAGCTTCTTTTTGTTGTGCCAGCTCTTCCATGATTCTCAGCTTTTGGGTTTCAAATTTCCCAGCCTCGATTTCATCTCGGTGTTGCTTGATGTATTTATCAAGGATATTATCTCCTTCAGTCACACCAGCTTCGACTTCCTCGTTTTTCCGAGCAGCCTGACCGACCGTCATTTCTTTCGCATCTTCTAAGTCAAGAACGGTTTCCTTTGATTCTTGCTCTGTTGGCATCTTTTCTTCTTTGCTCACAGCATTTCCTTTCTAATCTAGTTGTCTTTTGACCCTTTGGCCAAAGTATTGATATAAATCAACTTTTAAAGTACCATTGTAAAGTTTTCGCTTTTTATCCGCCTGACTGCCATATTTGGCTTCAAAGGCCTCATCACTGGTCAAGATAAATTTACTCCAGGTCTTCAACGGAGCAAAGGTCTCTCCCATTTCTTGATAGAGCTTGGTCACCGCATCATCGTCCAACAAACGCTCACCATAAGGCGGATTGGAGATAATAACCCCATTGATTTTGTCCGTATGAAGGTCTTGCAGACGCATTTGCTTAAATTGAATCTGGTCAGCAACACCCGCTTCTTCCGCATTTTTCTTGGCAATCTCTACCAGACGAGCATCCAAATCGGAACCTGAAATATCCAGCTGGATGTCTTGGTCAATCTGAGCTAGGGCCTCTGCCCGAAGCCGACGTACCAAGTCCTTGTCAACCCAATTCCAGTCTTCAAAAGCAAAGGAACGATGTAAACCTGGCGCCATCTTCATCCCAATCATAGCTGCTTCGATACAGAAGGTTCCTGATCCGCAAGTCGGGTCAATCAAGGGTTTGTCTGGATACCAGTTTGACAAAAGTAAAATCGCAGCTGCCATATTTTCCTTGATTGGTGCTCCGCCCTTCTCTGTCCGATAGCCACGTTTGAACAAGCTAGAGCCACTGGTATCAATCATGACTGTCACCAAATCTTTCAAAATGGAAACTTCAATCTTAAACTCTGCTCCATTTTCCTGCAAGGGAACACCTTCTGGACGAGCATAATGCTTTTGCAGTTTTTTCACAACTGCTTTTTTTGAAATGGCTTGAACACTGGGCTCATTATGCAGTTTTGACTTGACGCATTTGGCTTTAGAAATGGGAAATTTGGCACCTAAGGGTAGATAATTTTCCCAATCCAAGGCAAAGACACCTTGAAAAAGCTCTTCAAATGTTTTAGCTGGAAATGTGCCCACAACAATCTTAATCCGATCTGCGGAGCGTAGCCAGAGATTGGTTTGAATGATGGTAGCCATGTCGCCACTAAAGCGGCCGCGACCATTTTCAACCTGACAATCTATGCCCAAATCCCGAATCTCACGGCCGACCACAGCTTCCAGACCTGCCGCTGCAGTAGCAATTAAATTAAATTTTTCTTTCATTCTTTCTTACTCTATCACTATCCGCTTGGCCACGCCGTTAAAAACTGGCCTCAGCTAGAAAGCAGAATGTTCTTGCTTGGCTCCTCATTTTGAGAAAAAACTTGCTTTCCTATTTTTTTGTCCCTTGCAGCAATCTTCTGTCCAAGGGGCTCTATATCTTAATCAAAAAGCTAGCATACGCTAGCTAACCTATGTGCAATTTTCTATAAGCCATGTTTTGTTCCAGAAATGACTAGGTACCATCTCCTTCGATAATCATCTGTCTACTGTTTCCAGTCAGAATGCTATGTTCGTTTCCACGCATTCCATGCCCCGACCAAAGTTTGGGTTGCTAGCTTGAGGGGTTTACCGCGTTCCACTTCTTCTGTTTCCAGAAGAACTACGTCACTGTGGCACTTTCAGACCTATTCAGACCTATCTAAAGACTTAGCCTTTTCAGTCGCCGTAACGGATTGCTCCATCCCTAGGCTTATTGTTTCGCCTAGCACAAACACTACCAGCATCACAGCCGGTGCTAGCATGGACTTTCCTCATGAAAATATTAAATCTTCACGCGATTATCCAAAAATTGCACTCTGCAACATTATTGCTCTTCGTTGTCCAGAATCTGTTTGCCAAAAACTTCCTTTTCCAAACGGCTTAAGCGTTTCAAAATATCGAAGTTAGTCGCTGTTCCCATCTGTGGCATCTCAATTGTTGGTTGAGCTGGCTGACTAGGCGCGGAAGGAGTAGGAGTTTCTTGATTCGATACTTGTTCCTTCAGAAGGGTAATCTCCTCACGCAACTCCTTTACCAAGGCTGCATAAGTTTCATAATCCTTAATCACATCATCTAAAAACTCATCCACTTCAGCCTTGCTATATCCTCGCACTTCACGCTTAAAGTCTTGATCAAAAATATCTTTTGCTGTATAAATAATACTCGCCATGCTCTCACTCCAATCTAGTTTATCATATCCAATTATATACGAAATCACCTATAAAAAGCAAGATTTATACCCTACTTTTCCGAAAAAATTTCTGCAACCTCATTCAGATCATCAAATGTTAATTTTTTGATAAAATACTGTTCTTGATTCTTCATCTCTCTGTAAAGATACTTAAGATTGGTTTCATTTTCCTCATCGTAAAACAGGTAAGCTCCATCCGTATTTTGAAGCAAAAATTGATTGTACTCACGAAACTGACTCGGATTTTGATAGCTAGGATAAGCATATTTGACAAAATCTACTTGTTTAAAATCCGCTAGTTTAGCCTGATTTCCTTCGTTCCAATTTTTTCCCTGATCCTCAAAAAGAAAAATCGTCGCAATCTTGAAATTATAATCTTCTCTTAATTCCTGAGCAACTTCCAAAACCCAAGCTTCAAAACCTAGATTCCCCGTGAATATAAGCCACTCCAATCCTTCATCCAGCAGGCGCTGTAAATCCCGTCTGACCGCTTCTTTGATGATCTTGATCCGCATATCTTTCTCATTCGTAATGCCAAGTTCAAAAGCCTTATACCCTACAATTAATAGACTTGTCATTTATTCTCCCTCAAAAAATATTTTTATGATATAATAGAGTGATGTTATTGTACCAATAAGGAGTTTTATGGTCAACTACCCTCACAAGCTAAAGATAAAAAGTAAACTAGCCCATCCAGGTTCAAAGACGGCTGTTAACTTTGCCAATCGCGGGATGTCTTTTGAGAAGATGATCAACGAATCTAACAACTACTACTTAAGTAGGGGACTCGCTGTCATTCATAAAAAACCGACACCCATTCAGATTGTCAAAGTGGACTATCCCCAACGCAGTCGCGCAAAGATTGTGGAGGCCTACTTCCGACAGGCATCCACGACCGATTATTCTGGTGTCTTTAAGGGACATTATATTGATTTTGAAGCCAAGGAAACACGGCAAAAAACGGCTATGCCTCTAAAAAATTTCCATCTACACCAGATTGAACATATGGAAGCTGTCCTTCAGCAAAAAGGAATTTGCTTTGTCTTACTTCATTTCTCCAACTTGCGGGAGACCTATCTACTTCCAGCATCTTATTTGATTACATTTTATAAGATGGATAAAGGTGGAAAATCCCTTCCTTTATCTTACATTCAAGAACATGGATTTTTAGTCGAAACAAAGCAATTCCCAAGTATCCCTTACCTTGAAATTATCGAACAAAAACTACTAGGTGGTATCACAAATGAATAAACAAACCCTTTTGCAGGCCTTAAAATATCTTGCAACTGCCCTCTTATCTCTCTTTATCATTGGAGTTGTGACTGGCGTTCTTGTCTTCACATACTATGTCGCCAAGTCTCCTACCCTTTCTGAGAAGGATCTTGTCGCAACAACTTCAAGTAAGATTTACGATAGCGATAACAATCTGATTGCGGACCTGGGTTCTGAAAAGCGGGTCAATGCGTCAACAGACCAGATCCCTACACAACTAGTAGATGCCATTGTTGCGATTGAGGATCACCGCTTCTTTAATCACCGTGGGGTTGATTTCATTCGGATAGGAGGAGCCTTCCTAAGCAACCTGAAAGGAGGCGGACGCCAAGGGGGATCTACCTTAACCCAGCAGTTGATCAAATTGACTTATTTCTCCACTTCCTCAGCGGATGCTACCCTTTCTCGGAAAATCCAAGAAGCATGGCTGGCAACTCAACTCGAACGCAAGGCTACCAAGCAAGAAATCCTGACCTACTATGTCAATAAAGTCTATATGTCTAATGGGAATTACGGGATGCAAACAGCTTCCCAAAGTTACTATGGCAAAGATTTGAAAGATTTGACCCTTCCTCAGATTGCCCTGCTTGCAGGAATGCCTCAGGCTCCTAACCAATACGACCCTTACACAAATCCAGAAGCAGCCACTCAGCGTCGGAATCTCGTATTATCTGAAATGTATGAACTCAAGTACATCTCACCAGAACAATACGAACAAGCTATCAATACACCAGTGACCGACGGCTTACAGAGCTTGAAAAATTCAGCTAGCTATCCTGCCTATATGGATAACTACTTAAAAGAAGTTATTGAGCAAGTCGAAGAAGAAACTGGCTACAATGTCCTTACGACTGGTATGGAAGTTTATACCAACGTTAATACCGAAGCACAGAAAAAATTGTGGGATATTTACAACACGGAAGAATATGTTGCTTATCCAGATGATGAACTGCAAGTGGCATCAACCGTTATGGATGTTACCAACGGGAAAGTCATTGCCCAACTGGGTGCTCGCCATCAGTCTTCCAATGTTTCTTTTGGTACCAACCAAGCAGTCGAAACAAATCGCGACTGGGGTTCTACCATGAAACCAATTACCGATTATGCCCCAGCCTTGGAATACAATGTTTTCACTTCCACCGCTGCCTCAATCCAGGATGCTCCTTACTATTTCCCTGGAACATCTACTCCTGTCTATAACTGGGATAAACGCTATTATGGCTGGATTACTATCCAATACGCCATCCAAGAATCCCGTAACGTACCAGCCGTTAAATCGCTGGAAGCAGTCGGATTAGATAATTCATTGAAGTTCCTCAATGGCCTTGGTATTAATTATCCTGAAATGCATTATTCTAATGCGATTTCAAGTAATACAAGCGAATCTGGTAACCAATACGGAGCAAGCAGTGAAAAAATGGCTGCCGCCTACGCTGCCTTTGCTAATGGCGGTACATATTACAAACCGCAATACGTCAACCGAGTTGTCTTTAGCGACGGTACAGAAAAAGTCTTTTCAAATGGCGGATCAAAAGCCATGAAAGAGACGACAGCCTACATGATGACAGATATGATGAAGACCGTTCTTCAGTCTGGAACTGGTACTAATGCTGCAATTCCAGGAGTCTATCAAGCAGGTAAAACTGGTACTTCCAACTATGCAGATGATGAGCTAGAGAAGTTGACAAAACCTTACTACAGTTCTAGCATTGTCACACCAGACGAGCTCTTTGTTGGCTACACTCCACAGTACTCTATGGCTGTTTGGACCGGTTACTCAAACCGCCTCACTCCTGTTTTAGACGATGGAGTTAAGGTAGCAACCGATGTATACCGCTCTATGATGCTCTATCTAACAGGCTATAGCAATGAAGACTGGACACCACCAAGCGGACTTTTCCGTAGTGGATCCTATCTCTATCTCAATGGTACTTCTACTTACAGCCGTGCTTATACCCAATCATCTTCAAGCTCTACTTCTGAGTCAAGCTCAGAATCTTCAAGTCAAAGTACGAGCGAATCTAGCGAAGAACATAGTAGTACCAACTCTAGTTCCCAAACAAGTTCAACAAGTTCTGGAACAACCAGCAGCTCAACTAGTTCTAACCAAGGAGCTGAACATCGTTAAACTAAAAAAGATTGGATTTCTAAAATCCAATCTTTTTTATGTTTAGATAAATCAATAGCTTTCTGCAATTGCTCATCCTATCAAATCATTTCGCCATTAGCAAGAGCTCCCATTGGATCCCACGGTGCTAGGACAATTGGCTCAGCATTGTAGGCTGCCAACTCTTCTGGAGTCAAGAATTCTTTTCTGACTACGATTTGGTAAGTGTACTCATCCATCCAAGCGTCGCTGGCGACAAAGTATCCCTTATCTCCAACCTTTTCACCCCAAGAATTTTCTACCTTCCATTTTTTAGCTTGGCCATTTTCATCCAAGTCTACTCCAGCCAATACCATAGCATGGGTCATAAGGCTTTCGCTGTAATCAAGACGGCCTGCTTTATCTTGGGTCAACTGGATATCCATACTAGAGGTTAAATCATGCATACCTGCTTCCATGATTCCTGCCTTGCGATTGCTGGACTGACCCACATCAGAGCCAAACCAAACAGTCTCGCCAGCCTGCATCTGAGCGATTGCCAATTCCTTGAGACGTTTCATTTCTACATTCAAATAGCGAACAGGCTTACTGCCGACTACGTTGCCCAACATCTCGACTGTGTAAGATTTGCCATAAGGTTTATCGACTGTCGGCGCATTAATGATAGACACATAGTCATCTAGCTTGAGGTCTACATATTTTTGGTAAAAGGACTGCGGAGTCAAATTAGCTTCTCTATGGTAATTACCGTCCTTGTCTCGATATGCAAAGTCAAACTTCCGAGGTGGCAAGCCCAACGACATCGCTAAAAAGTTGAAAATTTCCTGCAGCAAAGCTTCTTTCTTAGCTTGTAGACTAGCTTCATCCGCACCATTCAGGGCCAGCTCACGCAAGATTTGCGCATCCTGACGCAGGAGTTTATTGAGCAACTGATTGAGCTCACGGCTATTGCTGGATGAAATTGACTCTGGATAGACTGACTTAGGCACGACGCCGTATTTCTCAAAAAGCGCCACGACCATATCCCACTGACCGCCATCCTGCTGAGGCGTATCTAGGAGAAACTTGACCTTGCGGCTAGTCAATTCTTGGTCAGCTGTTGCCAAAATCTGCTCCAAAAACCAGTTAGATTTTTCATACTTATCCCAAAAGAAGGTATGAGCCTGAGATAGCTCAAAATCCTCCAATTGGAAACCTGCAATCATCTTGTGGCGGAAGGTATTAAGAGCTGCAAACATCCAGCAACGGCCAGATGCTTTTTGATCACTGACCTTATCTTTGGTGAGATCCAGTGAGAAAACAGGTGCATTTTCTACAGCAGCAGTCCGTTTTTCTAAAGAAGTCAAAAGACCATTGTGGCTAATAGCATTCTCCATTGCTGCATACTTGGGATTGGCCTCATAAGCAGCATACAACTTATCTGTAAAATCTTGTTTTAATGAATTCATAGAATCCTCCTTGTCATTATACATCTATTATAGAACTTTAAAAAAAGAGCGCAAGTAAAAAAGTTAGGCAAGCCTAACTTTTTCATTGCTTTCTCGTTTCTTGGCTCAGACTAAAAAGTTTCGATCGAGATTTTCACTTCCAAAATTCATCAAAAATCGTAATCGGCAAATGGCGTTTGTGCTGACCTTTGTGCCACCAAGACTCGATCGTTTCTTGGGCTTGGGTTGAAACGGACTTGCCTTCGAGATAGTCGTCAATTTCATTATAGGTCACACCCAGAGCGACTTCATCGGCAATCCCCGGTTTTTCCTCTTCCAAATCAGCCGTCGGCACCTTTTCATAGAGGGCCGGATCCGCTCCTAAGGCAGCCAAAAGTTGCTTACCTTGACGTTTATTGAGACGGTAAAGTGGTAAAATATCTGCTCCGCCATCCCCAAACTTGGTGAAAAAGGCCGTGACATTTTCTGCAGCATGATCCGTCCCAATGACAGCCCCACTGTATGAACCAGCCAAAGCATACTGGGCAATCATACGGCTGCGGGCCTTGATATTGCCCTTGTTAAAATCAGAGACTTTGGCACCCGTTGCTTCTACAGCCTTTGTCATGGCATCAGCAGATTCCTTGATATTGACTGTCAGACTGACATCAGGCTGGATAAAAGCTAGAGCTTTTTGGGCATCGTCTTCATCCGCTTGAATGCCGTAAGGCAGGCGGACAGCGATAAAACGATAGCTCTCATCTCCTGTCTCTGCCCGCATTTCTTCTACGGCTATCTGGGCTAAACGACCAGCCAAGGTTGAGTCCTGACCGCCAGAAATTCCCAGAACATAGCTTTTCAAAAAAGGGTGCTTTCTCAGATAGGCCTTGAGAAAGTCCACCGACTTGCGAATTTCTTCCTTTGGGTCAATGATTGGTTTGACGCCCAGTTGAGCGATGATTTCTTCTTGTAGGCTCATTTTTCTGCTCCTGTCTGGTAGGCTTTCTTGCGCATCTGGTCAATCAAGTCCATCTTGTCCTGCCAAATATCACGCGCCAAGTCAACTGGATAATCTTGCGGATTGAGGACCCGCTTGTATTCGTCCCAGAGTTTGTCAAATTCTTGGCGGGCATAGTCCTGAATTTCAGATAGACTCGGCAACTCGTAAACGAGCTGACCTTCTTTATAAATATCTACTAAGAGCGGCACCGCATCAAAATTCTTGACTGTTTTATTGATATAAGTATAAGTCGGATGGAACATTTCGAGCTCTTCCTGATGATTGACATCCACACCATCATAAGTGATGTAGTCGCCCTCAGACTTGCCTTTTTCACGGCTGGTAATCCGCCAAACCTGCTTCTTACCTGGAGTAGAAACTTTTTCGGCATTATTGGACAGCTTGATGGTATTGCGCAATTCTCCATTCTCATCTTCAATAGCAACAATCTTATAAACTGCTCCTAAAGCCGGCTGGTCGTAGGCTGTAATGAGCTTGGTTCCCACACCCCAGACATCAATCTTAGCCTTTTGCATTTTTAAGTTGAGGATGGTATTCTCATCCAAATCATTGGAAGCGTAGATTTTAGCATTTGGGAAGCCCGCTTCATCTAACTGCTGACGAACTTTTTTGGAAATATAGGCTAGGTCTCCAGAATCGATCCGCACGCCCAAGAAATTGATTTTATCCCCAAATTCACGCGCTACACGGATGGCCGTAGGAACCCCAATCCGAAGGGTATCATAGGTGTCTACCAAGAACACACAATCCCGATGAGTGCTTGCATAAGCCTTGAAAGCCTCGTAATCATTGCCATAAACCTGCACAAGTGCATGGGCATGCGTCCCCAGAACGGGAATATCAAAGAGCTTACCTGCCCGAACATTGCTGGTGCCATTGGCTCCACCGATAACGGCCGCCCGCGTACCCCAAATCGCCGCATCCATTTCCTGAGCACGACGGGTACCAAACTCCATCAACGGCTCATCTTCGATCACAGAGCGGATGCGAGCTGCCTTGGTCGCAATCAAGGTTTGGAAATTCACGATATTTAAAATCGCTGTTTCCACCAACTGACATTGAGCCAGAGGCCCTTCGACCTGAACAATCGGTTCATTGGCAAAAACCAAATCTCCTTCTTTAGCAGAACGCACGGTCAGCTGCATCTTGAAATCGCGTAAATACTCTAAGAAAGATCCGTTATAGCCCAAGGACGCTAAATAGTCCAAATCCGTCTGACTGAATGTCAAATCATTCAGATAAGCCACAATCCTCTCCAAGCCCGCAAAAACGGCATAGCCATTATTGAAAGGATTCTTGCGAAAATAAACTTCAAAAACAGCACGCTTATTATGGATACCTTCGTTGAAATAAACCTGCATCATATTGATTTGGTATAAGTCTGTATGTAAAGTCAAACTGTCATCTGGAAACATAGTTGAGCTCCTTTTATCATAGTTATTCTATATTATAACATAAATTGCAAGAAAGCCTTGATTCAATAGCAAAATACCTCCAGAATTTCTTCCGGAGGTATCTTCTTTTATCTTTCACTTGGAATATTAGATTCCATAAGTCTTGTTCACGCGGCGCATCTGTTTAAATTCTTTTTTATAGGTTACTTTAACTGCTACTTTCATTTTTGCCACCTCGTTTCTTTTGATGCTTTTATTATAGGCCTCAAAGCTTAAGGAAGGCTTAGAATTTTCTTGCAGAAAGCTTAAACAAATACATCCAAATTTTATCTCGCTAGTCCAGATAATCGCGTTTTTCTAGATGCAGGGATACCAGGTGCCAATTGGCATCTTGCCGCCAGCTAGGATTGGCGACTATTTGACTGGCTACCTTGCGCGCTTCTTCCAGAATGGGATAATCCTCCACGATGTCCGCCACCTGAAACTCTGGAATACCAGACTGACGGGTCCCAAAAATTTCACCAGAGCCACGCATCTTGAGGTCTTCCTCAGCCAGAACGAAGCCATCTGTTGTCTCGGTCATGATTTTCATCCGTTTCTTGCCAGACTCTGTCTTGGGATTGGCAACCAGCACAGCATAAGACTGCTTATTTCCTCGACCCACTCGTCCCCGCAGCTGATGAAGCTGGCTGAGTCCGAAGCGGTCAGCATCCATGATAACCATGATGGTTGCATTCGGAACATTGACGCCGACTTCAATAACTGTAGTTGACACTAGAATATCCGTTTTCCCGTCCTTGAAATCCTGCATAATGGCCTCTTTTTCGTCATTTTTCATACGACCGTGAAGGAGAGCCACCTGAGCCTGATTGGCAAAGTAGGCCTTGAGCTCTTCCTCTAGCGCAATTGCGTTTTTCAAGTCCAAGGCCTCGGATTCCTCAATCAAGGGAGAGATGAAGTAGACTTGGGCACCCTTGGCCAGCTCTTTTTTCATCCAGTCCAAAACCACTTCCAATTGCTCGTGCTTGACCCAGCGAGTAATGATGGGCTTACGGCCAGCCGGCATCTGGTCGATGATGGAGACATCCATATCACCAAAAGCGGTAATAGCCAAAGTCCGAGGAATAGGCGTGGCTGTCATCATGAGAACGTCTGGATTATTTCCCTTTTCCCGCAAAATCCGACGCTGGTCCACTCCAAAACGATGCTGCTCATCAATAATGACCAGGCCCAGTCGATGATAGACTACCCCTTCCTGAATCAAGGCATGGGTGCCGACCACCATATCTACTTGCCCCGACTCTATGGCAGCTAAAGTCTCTCTGCGTTCAGCGGCTTTCATGCCACCAGTCAGGAGGGCCAAATTCAGCTCAGGAAAGAGCTGAGCCAGGCTGTCCAGATGCTGCTCAGCCAAAATTTCTGTCGGAACCATCAAAGCCGACTGGTAACCTGCCGTATAGGCGGCATACATAGCCAAACCAGCCACCACAGTCTTACCACTACCAACATCTCCCTGCAGGAGGCGGTTCATATGGGCAGGCGATTGCAAATCACTGAGAATTTCTTCCAGACTCCGCTCCTGAGCTTCCGTCAGGGCAAAAGGCAGCTCATCCTTCTTTTGAGCCAGCATTTTTTCCTGCCAAGGGATAGCCAGTCCCTGACTGACATCCTTGGTCTCATGCTTCAGAACCTGTAGCTGCATCTGAAAATAAAAAAGTTCTTCAAATTTGACCCGACGCACAGCCTGCTTGTATTCCGCTAAGTCCCTAGGAAAGTGCATGGCACGCACTGCTTGAGTGCGCCCCAAAAGCTGGTAGCGCTCCAGAAGGACAGGAGGAAGATTTTCCTCCAATAACTGATCCAGACCTTGGTCAAAGGCCACCTTAATCAGCTTGACTAGACTGGCCTGACTAATCCCTTGGGCAACTCGATAAACTGGCTGCAAGTCGTCTTCAACCTGAGCTAAAACCTTCATCCCCGTCAGACTAGCCTTGGCTTTATCCCATTTACCAAAAATAGCCACCGTTGCTCCCAGCTCGATCTTATCTGCTAGATACGGCTGGTTGAAAAAGTTGACTGCAATCGCGACTTCTCCCTGCTTGATCGTGAAACGCAGGCGATTGCGCTTGTAGCCATAGTACTGGACATTAGCTGGAGTCACGACGATCCCAGAAATAACTGCCTTTTCTCCATCCTCCAAGTCGAGGACATTCTTACTCTTAAAATCTTCATAGCGAAAAGGAAAATAGAGCAGGAGATCCTGCAGGCTCTCAAGGCCTAGTTTTTTAAATTTTTCAGCCGATTTTTGTCCTACTCCTGGCAGGGCCGTTAAAGCCTGATGCAGATTCATCCCGTCTCCTTTCCTTCTTCTTAATTGTCTTTTACTTTTTATACTCTCTCGGTACCCTGTCGCTGATTAAGCAGACCACTTCATAATTGATCGTGCCACGCTTTTCCGCCACATCCGTTGCTGTGATAAGCTCAGCTCCACTCTGACCAATCAAGACCACCTTCGTTCCCAAAGGGTAGACTCGAGGCAGACGTACTGTGATCTGATCCATAGAAACCCGACCGACAATGGGACAGCGATGACCATCGATCAAGACATCAAAGCCCTGCATGTCGCGGGTCCAGCCATCAGCGTAACCCAAAGGAATGGTTCCAATGATTTGCTGGCTATCACTGGTATAGGTCGCCCCATAACCGACATGCGCACCCGCTTGAATTTCTTTAACGTGAACCAGAGCAGATTCTAAGCTCAGAGCTGGTTTGACCTCATAAGGCAGGTCCAACACTCGTCCGCTAGGATTCAATCCGTAAATAATATCGCCCAGCCGAACAGCATTCATAATCGTTTCACTATGCCAAAGAGTTGTTGCAGAGTTACTAGCATGCACAACTGGCGGCAAGAAAGCTAACTCACTCAAAATCTCTTTAAAGCAATTTAATTGAGCTACAAAATGACTTGTATCTATTTCGTCGGCTGTTGCAAAATGAGTGAAAATCCCTTCTACCACAGCACCTGCTGCTTGCAGGCGGCTAATTGCTTGCTGGGCTTCTTGACTATCACGAAAGCCAATGCGTCCCATACCTGAATCAATCTTGATATGGACGGTCAAGCCTGTCAGATCAGCTTGCTGGCTCAAGAGTTCCTCCATCCAAGCTAGGCTAGCCACTGTCAGGGTAATCTGCTGCTGGATCGCTAAAGGCACAGCATCCAATGAAGAAACACCCAAAATAAGAATGGATTTAGTAATGCCAGCTTCTCGTAGTTCGAGGGCTTCGTCAATATTGGACACGCAAAAACCATCTACAAGCGGCTGAATATGCTGAGAGACAGGAACCGCGCCGTGTCCATAAGCATTTGCCTTGACTACTGCCCACTTCTGGACCGACTGGGGAATATGAGCCGCAATTTGCTCAATATTAAATGCAATAGCAGACAGGTCTATGACTGCTTTAGTGGGTCTATGTAGACTAGCTTTCATTGTCTTCCTCCAAAATCACACTGGCGGTCACCAGATTTCCGGCATGACTGATTGATAGCCATACCGAACCAGCAAAGGGGGACTTGCTAAAATAAGGCGCCCCCTTATCATCATTTAAAATTTCCAAATCTTGAAAAGTCACTGGGCCAATACCCGTCCCCCAAGCCTTGGCAAAGGCTTCCTTGGCTGACCAGCGACCTGCCAAATATTCCAGCTTGCGCTTGCCCTTTAAGGAGCCAAACCGAGCCAACTCCTGAGCCGTCAAGATTTTCTCAGCAAAGCGCTCATTCTTCTCGTAGGCCCGACCAATGCTGGAAATCTCTTCTATATCTATTCCATGTCCTCTTATCATACTTCTATCAGGAATACAAAGCAAGGCCCTTCTCCCAAGGAGATTGAAAGAAAATCTAATTTCGACAAGGCAAACCGATGAGAATGACACTGAAATGCATCAAAGAGGTTTAACATCATCAAAATTAGATTTTCGTAGAGTATGAGCTTGCCTATATTCATTAGTAGACTTCTAGCAAAGCCTCCTAATCCTTTCTATTTAAGCTTCTTTTTCTAAGGTTTCATAGATTTCCTGAATGAGTTCTTCTGTCTTATCCCAGCCCAAGCAAGGATCGGTAATAGACTTACCAAAGACTTCTGGCTCATTCTGGCGGCCATCCTCCAAATAGGACTCAATCATGAATCCACGCACAGCCTTCTTGATTTGCTCATTCCAAGCACAGTTGATCAGAGTCTGACGGATAATCCGGATCTGCTCCAAATACTGCTTGCCAGAATTATCATGATTGGTATCAATCAGGATGAAAGGATTGGATAGTTTCATTTCTTCATAGCGTTTGATCACATCCAGAAGATTTTCGTAATAGAAGTTAGGCTTGTTCTTACCGTACTCATCTAAAGCACCACGCAAAATCACATGCGCAAGAGGATTTCCTAACGTTTCTACTTCCTGGCCGTGATAAAGGAAGATTTGCTTATTTTGAGCAGCATAGACAGCATTAAACATGACTCCAAGATTGCCAGATGTTGGATTTTTCATACCAACTGGAGCGTCAATGCTAGACGCTACAAAGCGATGTTCTTGGTCCTCAACTGAACGAGCACCTACGGCATGGTAACTGACCAAATCATCTACCAGCACTAGATTAGAAGGATAGAGCATTTCATCAGCAGTGGTCAAGCCTGTCTCAGTAATGACTCGGTAATGAAGCTGGCGCACTGCCTTCAGTCCATTGATCAAGCTTGGACTTTTTGAAGTATCTGGCTGGTGAACGAGCCCCTTATAGCCGTCCCCATTGGTCCGAGGCTTGGCAGTATAGACTCGCATGACGATAAAAATCTTATCCGCTACTTTCTGCTGGAGGTCGGCCAACCGGCGAGCGTACTCCAGTACCGCCTCTTCATTATCAGATGAGCAGGGTCCGATAACCAAGAGCAAGCGTTGATCTTCCCCCCTGATAATGGCGGCCAATTCCTGATCACGCTGATGTTTCTTTTTCAGAGCTTGGTCTGACAAAATCGTTGCAGACTTGATCTGCTCGATGTCAATTTCCTGACCTTTTTCTATAAATGCCATATTATTTACCTAGTGTGTCGTATATCTCATGGACGAGTTCGACCGTCTTGTCCCAGCCTAGGCATGGATCTGTGATAGATTTGCCAAAGACTTCTGGTTCATTTTGTCGGCCATCCTCCAAGTAAGATTCAATCATAAAGCCACGAACAACCTTCTTGATTTTATCATTCCAGTCGCGGTTGATCAAAGTCTGACGAACAATACGGACTTGCTCCAAATACTGCTTGCCAGAGTTGTCATGGTTGGTATCAATGATGATAAATGGATTTTCTAATCCCATTGCTTCATACTGGGCGATTGTGTCCAGCAGATTATCATAATAGTAGTTCGGAATGTTCTTCCCATATTCATTGATGGCACCACGCAGAATCGCATGAGCCAAAGGATTTCCACTCGTCTCTACTTCCCGATTGGCAAAGAGGAAGCTCTGCTTGTTCTGAGCCGCATAAATGCCATTAAACATGACATTTAGATTTCCAGATGTTGGATTTTTTAAACCAGTAGGGAAATCCGCCCCACTGGCTACAAAGCGGTGCTGCTGATCTTCAACAGAACGAGCACCGATCGCCATATAGGAAATCAAATCATCTACTAGGGGAAGATTTTCTGGATAAAGCATCTCGTCAGCCGTCGTCATTCCAGTTTCTGAAATCACGCGGTAATGCAGATTGCGAACCGCCTTAATACCGTTGATTAGGCTAGGAGCCGCTGTCGCATTAGGCTGGTGAATCAAGCCCTTATAGCCATCACCATTGGTCCGTGGCTTAGCTGTATAAACCCGCATCACCATAAAGATCCGATCTTTGACTTCTTCCTGAAGAGCTGCCAAACGCTTAGCGTATTCCAAGACAGCTTCTTCATTGTCTGAGGAGCAAGGACCGATAACCAAAAGGATGCGATCATCTTCACCACGGATAATGGCTTCTAGTTGGCGATCCCGCTCTTGCTTATGAGCTAGAATAGAACCTTCTAACTTAGCAAGCTGACGCACTTCTGCTACATTGATTGATTGACTAGTTGCTTTAAAGGTCATCTTCTCTCCTTATAAACTACTTCTTGCGACCATGACAGTTTTTAAATTTCTTACCTGAACCACATGGACATAAATCATTTCTTTTTACAGAGGATAAATCAACATTTTTTGGAAGATTTGGATTTTGGGCAGCAATATTTCGAGTAGCTGTCGTGCTGATACTGTGCTCTGTACGTGGACGTTCCTGCTCATGGATCTGTGCTTTCATCATGAGACGAGTCACATCAAACTCGATAGAGCCGATCATATCATTAAACATCCGGAAACCTTCTGCCTGATATTCAACAACTGGATTGTTCTGAGCATAGCCGCGAAGCCCCACAGCCTGACGCAATTGATCCAAGGCGTCGATATGATCTGTCCATTTATTATCTACAACGCGTAGGATCAGCACTTTTTGGAACTCTTGAACTGCTTCTTCATCACGAAGTTTAGAAACCTGATTGGCATAAACTTCAGAAGCTCGTTCCATCAAGTAATCTTTGATCTCTTGATTCGATTTACCTTCTAAATCGTCAGCTGAGATAGAATCCTCTGCTACAAGGTTATATTTAGCAAAATTCAGAATCGCTTCTATCTTTTCATCATGATCTGAATGACTGCTGCCATCCACAATCCGATTAATCGTCCGACGGATCATAGCATGGATTTCTGGAGCCAAATCACGATCTGCTGTGATGACATCATAGCGTTGAGAATAGATGATTTCACGTTGTTCGCGCATGACATCGTCATATTGGAGGACTTGCTTCCGAGTATCGTAGTTATTTCCTTCAACCCGTTTTTGGGCTGCTTCCACCTGACGCGTTAGCATCCGAGACTTGATGACAGACTCTTCTTCGCTCAGATTCATCCGGTCTAGCAAGGCCTTAATACGCTCTGAACCGAAGCGTTTCATCAAATCGTCTTCTAAAGATAGGTAGAATTGTGATTCACCCGGATCTCCTTGACGACCTGAACGTCCACGAAGCTGGTTATCAATCCGGCGGCTTTCATGGCGCTCTGTACCAATGACACAAAGTCCACCCAATTCACGGACACCTTCACCTAGCTTGATATCGGTACCACGTCCAGCCATATTAGTCGCGATGGTAATAGCTCCACGCTGACCAGCATTCATGATAATCTGTGCTTCTTTATAGTGGTTTTTAGCATTCAGAACTTCATGAGGAATTCCTGCAGCCACCAATTTTTGAGAAAGATAGTCACTCGTGTCAACCGATACTGTACCGACCAAGACAGGCTGACCTGTTTTGTAGCGCTCCTTGACGTCTTCCACGACTGCTTTAAACTTCGCTTCCAAGCTAGGATACAGCAAATCTGGATGGTCAATACGTTGGACCGGACGGTTAGTTGGAATTGGAATTACGCGAATATTATAAATTTCGCGGAATTCTTCTTCTTCTGTTTTACCAGTCCCTGTCATCCCTGATAGTTTTTTATACATACGGAAAAGGTTCTGGTAAGTAATCGAAGCAGATGTTTTTGATTCTTCTTGAATAGGCACAGCTTCTTTGGCTTCAATCGCTTGGTGGAGTCCATCAGAGAAACGACGACCTTCCATTGTACGTCCAGTAAATTGGTCAACGATGAGGATTTCCTGCTTTTCACTCACGACATAATCCACATCTAAGGTCATGATATAGTTAGCACGTAAGGCATTGTCGATAAAGTGAGTCAAAGCAACATTCTCAAGGTCGTATAGATTTTCTAAGTTAAAGTAACTTTCAGCCTTGTCAATACCAGAATCTGACAAACCAATCGTCTTAGATGGGATATCAATGATATAGTCATCTTTTTGAAGTGTTTTCACAAAGCTATCCGCTCTGTAATAAAGCTGATTCGTATCAGAAGCTGTCGGTCCTGACACGATCAATGGCGTACGCGCTTCGTCAATCAAGATAGAATCCACCTCGTCAACCAAGGCATAGTTAAGCGGACGCTGTACCATATTTTCAGCCCGAACCACCATGTTATCGCGCAGGTAGTCAAAACCAATTTCAGAGTTGGTTGAGTAGGTGATATCACAAGCATAAGCTTCTCTTTTTTCCATTGGTGACTTAGATGCTAGGTTGATACCAACAGAAAGTCCCAACCAAGAATAAAGTTCACCCATCTCAGTCGCATCACGCTCTGACAAGTATTCATTAACTGTAACAACGTGAACTCCTTGGCCAGATAAGGCATTCAGGTAAACAGGCATAGTCGCTGTCAGGGTTTTTCCTTCCCCCGTACGCATTTCTGGCACATCACCATGGTGAAGGACAATCCCCCCCATAATCTGAACCTTATATGGGAAAAGACCTAAGACACGCTTAGCTCCTTCACGGACAACTGCAAATGCTTCAAACAAAAGTTGATCTAAAGTTTCACCATTTGCATAGCGTTCCTTAAATTCAACCGTTTTTGCTTGCAGTTCT